>ERZ1292640.31-Hain-H43-02um-R1-31-length-116345-cov-19_pt2 | contig 91901 bp, 76 predicted proteins | sample MGYA00564404_ERZ1292640 | MGnify/ENA primary metagenome ERZ1292640 (study PRJEB36523, sample SAMEA6512636) | groundwater metagenome | collected 2019-01-08 | study: AquaDiva: Metagenomics assemblies of 32 groundwater samples
CGGCAGCCGAAGCCCCGGCAGCCGAAGCCCCGGCAGCCGAAGCCCCGGCAGCCGAAGCCCCGGCAGCCGAGTTGCCGACCGCCGAAGCGGCGCCGGCGGAGGCTCCTGCAGCCGAAGCACCGCCGGTCGAAACGACCGCGCCGCAAGCGGCGCCGGCCGAGTTGCCGACCGCCGAAGCGGCGCCGGCGGAGGCTCCTGCGGCCGAGGCCCCGGCGGCCGAGTTGCCCACCGCCGAAGCTCCTGAGGCTGCACCGGCGGCAGAGTTGCCCACCGCCGAAGTGCCTGCAGCCGAGTTGCCAGCCGCCGAAGCGCCTGCGGCTGAGGCGCCCGCGGCCGAGTTGCCCGCGGCCGAACTGCCGACAGGGGAAACGCCCGCTCCGGAAGCGATCCCCGTCGAAGTCCCGGCCGCCGAGGCGGCGGTCGCCGAAGCCCCGGCCACCGAATCCACGCCGCCGTCGGCGGAAGAGCCTGTGACGGAGCCGGCCCCGGCCGTCGCCGTCGAGGAGCCCGTCCCCCCGACGCTCGTCCCCACGCGGCCCGCCGTGGCGCCCGCGCCGGTTCTGTCCGCGCGCACGCAGGAACGCGCCTTCCAGGACTTCACCCGGGCCGGGCTCTCGACCGCCGCGGGTCCCATCAAGGCGCCCGCGATGGTGGTGCGGGTCGCTAATGCGGCGAGCCGTCAGGCGTCGAATGACGAGGAAGTAATCGTCGCCGGCACGCACCCTCGGGGCAAGGCCTTCGCGGCCTACCGCAACGTCCCCGGGAGCTGCATGGCCAAGTACGTCGCGCTCCTCGCCGTCGACCGCCCCGCCGATTCCGGGAACATGCGGGCCATCGTCAAGCGCTCCTCCGAGGGCGTCATGGCCGGCGACCTGCTCTACCCGGTCGACGACCTGCGGGCGGAATACGAGCGCCAGCGCGGCCGCGCCGGCGCGAGCGGGGGAAAGCCCGTGCTGGCGACGGTCGGCTGTTTCCCCGAGGACCGGAGATACCAGGCGCGGTCGGACGACACCTTCGTCGTGGATCGCGGCAGCGCCGACGGCGTCTCGATGGCCTGGCTCTGCGAAGTCGTCACCCCCGGCAAGGACCAGCCGCCGACTTACGGACGCGTCGTCAAGGTGACTCCGCACGCCAGCTTCGTGACGATCATGAAGGTCTACGCCCCGGTGCAGGTCGGCGACCAGACCAGGCTGTCGGAGCGTCCCCTGACCACCTCTGTCCGGGGAGCCCGAGCCCGCTAGATCGGTCGAAACGACCCCGCCGCAAGCGGCGCCCGTAGCCCCGTCCGGCAACGGCCCCCGCGGGCAACGGAGTATATTGAGTTCTGCCATGACCCATAGCCCCGCCGCCGGCATTCCGGCGGTCTGCCTCGCGCTCAATGCCGCCGGCATCACGCTTCGCCGCCTCACGGAGGCCGGGGTCTCGCCCCCGGAGCTTCCGGACGGGCTGGATCGCATTCCGCTCCTTCCCCGGGAACGCGCGCTCCTCGCCGAACTCGACCGCACGGGATTCGGGGCGCGCGAACTGGACGAGGCGGGTAAGCGCGGGTGGACGACCGTGGACGTCACGTCGCCCGCCTATCCCGAACGGCTCCGGCAGATCCCGGACCCCCCGCTGGCGCTCTATGTCCGGGGGGACCCCGCATGGCTCTCGCGCCCCGCGATCGGAATCGTGGGGAGCCGGATGGCCACCCTCTACGGCCGGTCGGTGGCCGAGGCCCTGGCGTCCCAGCTCGCCCTGCGCGGCCTCGTGATCGTGTCCGGCTTCGCCCGCGGAATCGACGGCGCCGCCCACCGGGCCGCGATCCGGGCCGGCGGCGGCACGGTCGCCGTGCTCGGCACCGGGCTGACCGTGGACTACCCGCACGGTCACGAAGCGCTGCGCGAGCAGGTCGCGGCACATGGCTGCCTCGTGAGCGAGTTCCCCCTGGCGATGGGGCCGCGCAAGGAGAACTTCCCCCGCCGCAACCGTATCATCAGCGGTCTGTCGCTGGGCATCGTCGTCGTGGAGGCGCACGAGATCAGCGGCGCCCTGATCACGGCGCGCCACGCCTCCGAGCAGGGGCGCGAGGTCTTCGCCGTGCCCGGCAACGTCTTCGCGCCGTCCTCGCGCGGTCCGCACCGCCTGCTCAAGGACGGCGCGCGCCTCACCGAGAGCGCCGAGGACATCCTGACGGAGCTCGCGGGCGTCTTCGTTCCCCAGCCCCTCGCGTCGGGCGGCACCGCGCCGGCCGCGGGCACGCTGGAGGCGACCGTGTACGCCGCGCTGACGCCCGAGCCCGTCCAGGCCGACGATCTCGCGCGGCGGCTGGGCCTGCCGATCGCGACCCTACTGCCCGTCCTGTCCGTCCTCGAGCTCAAGCGGTGCGCGCGGCCCCATCCGGGGAAGCGGTTCTCCCTCGCGTGAGCGCGCGAGGCGATCTCATCGTGATCGTGGGGCGCCCCAACGTGGGGAAGTCGACACTCTTCAACCGGCTGGTCGGAGAGGCGGCCGCCATCACGTCCCCCATAGCCGGCACTACCCGTGACTGGCTGGAAGCGGAGGCGGACGCGGACGGGCAGATGGTCCGGCTGGCGGACACCGGGGGCTGGAACGCGGGCGGAGCTGTCGGCGACCGCCTCGACGAACTCGTGCGCCGGCTCCTCTCCCGGGCCGGGGCCGTCATCATGGTCGTCAGCCGGGACATGAACCCGCACGCGGACGACATGGCGCTCGCGAACGCGGTCCGGAAGGCCGGGCCGCCGGTGCTCGCGGTGTGCAACAAGTGCGACCAGCCCGGGCACGACGCCGTCTCGTGGGAGTGGTCCAGGCTCGGGCTCGGCGCGGCCCTGCCCGTGTCCGCCGCCCGCAACCGCAACATGGCCGAGCTGAGGCGGCGCATCGCCGCCCTGCTCTCTTCCCCCGCGACCGAGCCGGAGACGCGCCACGCGAAGCCGGCTCGCGGCATCCTCCTCGGCCAGCCGAATGTGGGGAAGTCGAGTCTCTTCAACGCCCTGCTCGAGGAGGAACGGAGCCTCGTCGATGCCGCTCCCGGCACGACTCGCGATCCCGTGGTCGGGGCGACCATCCTGGCGGGATCGCGGTGGGATCTCGTGGACACGGCCGGCGTTACCCGCCGCCGCGACACCGAGGACGCGATCGCGAAGGACGCGCAGGCCCGGGCATTGCGCTCCCTCCAGGGCTCGGACGTCGCCGTTCTCGTCCTCGACCTGACCGTGCCGCTCGCGCGCCAGGACCTGCGGCTCGCGAGCGAGATCGAGGCCGAGTTCCCGTGCCTCGCGGTCGCGCTCAACAAGGTCGACCTCCTCGAGCCCGGCCGGCCGGCGGAGCTGCTGCCCAAGGCGGTGGAGTTCCTGCACAAGCGGTTCCCGGGGTTGGGCCGGTTCCCGGTGCTCATGACCTCGGCCGTTTCGGGGGAGGGGATCCCCGCGCTCCGCCATGTGCTGGCAGACCTCATGCACCTCCGCGGCACCCACGTCTCGCCGCAGGCGCTCGCGGGCACCGCGCACGACTGGCCGTCGCCGGGCAAGGCGTGGCTCCTGCGCCAGACGGGCACGAATCCGCCGACGTTCTCGGTCGTCGCGCCTCCTGGTGCGAAGCTCGGCGTACGATTCGTTTCGAATCGGCTGCGGGAGGCGTTCGGGCTCCACGGCGTCCCGGTGCGGATCAGGTGGGGCCACCGATGAGCGGGGTGGCCCTCGCCGTCGCCGTCGTCGCCGGATCCTTCCTCGCGGGCTCGATCCCGTTCGGTTACCTGGTGCCCCGGTTCCTGCGCGGCCTCGACATCCGCGGACACGGGAGCCGCAATCCCGGGGCGACGAACGTCTGGCGCGTCCTCGGACCCGGTCCGGGAGTCCTCGTCGGCCTCCTCGACGGCGCCAAGGGCTGGCTCGCCGTGGCACTGGCCATCCGGGCGGGGGCCGGCGCGGCCCTGAGCGTGGCCGCGGCGCTCGCCGCGGTCGCCGGGCACTCCTGGACGCCATGGCTGGCCTTCCGGGGCGGAAAGGGCGTGATCACTTCCGCCGGAGCCTTCCTGCGGCTCGCGTGGCTTCCGCTCGCCGGGGCGGTGGTGGCTTTCGGCGTCGTATTCGCCGCGACCCGGATGGTCTCCGCCGGATCGATCGTGGCCGCCGTCCTCTTCGCCGTCCTCACGGTCGTCCTGCCGGGGCCGTGGCGAACGCCTCCGGTAGAGTTGGCGGCCGGTCTGATCGCGCTGCTCATCGTGATCCGGCATCGTGCCAACATCTCCCGCATCCTGGCGGGCACGGAGTACCGCTTCGGGCGGAAGGCGGCGGGCCGGTGAGCGCCACCGTGGCCGTCGTCGGCGCGGGCGGTTGGGGCACGGCGATCGCCCGGCTGCTCGCCAATCAGGGTCACCGGGTCCTGCTCTGGGTCCGCGAACCCGAGATCGCCGACGCCATCGAGCGGACGCGCGAGAACGTCCCGTTCCTGTCCGGCGTCGCGATCCCGGCCGCGGTCGAGGTCGTGCGCGACCTCGCGGCCGTCACGGACGGGCCGCGCGATGCGATCGTCTTCGCTGTCCCGAGCTCCTTTCTCGCCGCCACCGCGGGCCGCCTGCCCGAATGGGCAGCCACCGGGGCCACGCTTGTCAGCGTCGCGAAGGGACTCGATCATGGCACCGGCCGGCGTCCGACCCAGATATTGATGGCCGTCTTGGGAGCTCCCGCCGACCGGGTCTGCGCCCTCTCGGGCCCATCCCACGCCGAGGAGGTCGGACGGGACCTGCCGACGGCGGTCGTGGCCGCCAGCGCGTCTCCGGAGACGGCCGCCCGGATCCAGCGGCTGTTCATCGGGCCGCGTTTCCGCGTCTACGCCCAGACGGATGTCGCCGGCGTCGAGCTCGGGGGAGCCCTCAAGAACATCATCGCGGTGGCCTGCGGAATTGCGGACGGGCTCGGCCTCGGGGACAACACCCAGGCGGCCATGGTGACCCGGGGACTGGCCGAGGTCACCCGGCTCGGCGTGGCAATGGGAGCCCGGCGCGACACGTTCATGGGATTGTCGGGGCTGGGCGACATGGTCGTGACCTGCACGAGCCTGCACAGCCGGAACCGCCGGGTGGGGCGCCGGCTCGGAAAGGGGGAGCGCCTCGAGGACGTGCTGGGCGGGATGGCGCAGGTCGCCGAGGGCGTGGAAGCCTGCCGCTCCGCCTGGCGGCTGGCGCGGGAGCGGGGGATCCGGATGCCGATCACGGAGCAGACGCACCGCGTGCTCTTCGAGGGCGTTCCCGCCGCCCGCGCGCTCGACGAGCTCATGAACCGGGGCGCCCGGTCGGAAGAGGAACCGGACGGCGCGTGAGGCCGGCACCGTGGCTCGCCTGGCGGAGGAGCCGGGCGGCCCGACCGCCCTTCCGGCCCCCTCATGCGGTACCCTAGATGGAGTCGCATGAAGGTCTAGACGGAGGCACTGACACGGAAACGCAAACCGGCCCCACGCCCCAGCCGCAACGCCCTAGGGGAGCGGGCGCGCCCGAGGCCGTGATCGCGGTCAGCGCCTTCGAAGGCCCGGCGCCGGCCGCGCTGACGGACCTCGAGGAGCTCGAGGAGCTCATCCGGAGCGCCGGGGCCGAGGTCGTCGACCGGATGGTCCAGCGGCGGCGCGACGGCGGCCCCCTGCTCGGGGAGGGCAAGGTCCGGGAGCTCGCCGCGCTCGTCAAGTCGTCGGGCGCCGCCGTCGTCGTCACCCAGCAGTCCCTGTCGCCGAGCCAGCAACGCCGCCTCGAGGAGGGGCTGCCGTGCCGCGTCGTCGACCGGACGAGCCTGATCCTGGACATCTTCGCCCAGCGGGCGCGCTCCCGCGAGGGGCAACTGCAGGTGGAACTCGCCCAGCTCCTGTACCGCCTCCCGCGCTTGCGGGGCGAGGGCGTGCTGATGTCCCGTCAGGCGGGCCGCGCCGGCGCCCAGGGAGCGGCGGGAGGCGCGGGGGCGGGCGGACTCGGGACGCGCGGTCCCGGCGAGCAGAAACTCGAGTACGACCGGCGGCGTATCCGCGAGCGGGAGAGCCGGCTGAAGCGCGAGATCGAGTCCCTGCGGAGGAGACGTTCCGGCCAGCGCGAGCACCGGCATGACCGCGCCTGGCCGCTCGTCACGCTCGCGGGGTACACGAACGCCGGGAAGTCCACGCTGTTCAACGCCCTCACGCGGGCGGGAGCGGTCGCGCAGGGGCGCATGTTCTCGACCCTCGATCCCCAGGTGCGCCAGGTGCGGTGCCCCGCGGGCGGGCGGGCCCTGCTGACGGACACCGTCGGGTTCATCCGCGACCTGCCCAAGGACCTGCGCGTCGCGTTCCGGGCCACCCTCGAAGAGATCGGGCAGGCGGACGCCGTCCTGCACGTCGTGGACGCCAGCCATCCGGACGCCGCCCGCCAGGCCGCCGCGGTGCTCGCGGAGCTCGAAACACTGGGCGTCGCCCCGGACGCGGTCCTGACCGTGCTCAACAAGATCGACCGGCTCGAGGACCACGGGGCTACCGCCCGCCTCTCGGTCGATCTGCCGGCGCCACCGCTGCTGGCCTCGGCGCGGTCGGGGGACGGGCTCGACCGGCTGGGAGACGCGCTCGAGGAGGTCCTCCGCCGCCGCTTCTGGCAGCACCTGCCGTTCCGCAACCCGGCGCCACGGCTCCGGGCGCGGCTTTCCGCGTCGGGCGCGTCGATGAAGGAATCACGGCCGGACCGGAACGGCCTTGTGACCGTGGACGCCTGGGTCGCCCCGGCGCTGGTGTCGCGGCTGAAGGCGGAGGGGGACGACCGGTGAGCCGTCGCGGAAGGGTCGCCGTCGCCGCCGTCCTCGCCATCGTGCTGGCGGGCCCGGGCCGGGCGATCAACAAGGTCCGCTACCACCAGTTCGAGTGGAAGGTGCTCAACACCGATCACTTCGAGATCTACTACTACCCGGCCGAAGAGGCGCTGGCTTACGAGGCGTGCCAGACCGCGGAGCGGGCCTGGCAGATGGAGATCGAATTCTTCCGGTTGCTGCGCGCGCCCCAGCGCAAGGTCCCCATGTTCCTCTACTCGACCTTCCACGACTTCATCCAGACCAACGTGACCTCCGAGCCGCTGGGGGAGGGCATCGGCGGCTTCACGGAGGTCTACAAGACCCGGGTCGTCCTCCCGCTCTCCGCCTCTCCGCAGCAGCGCCGCAACGTGATCACGCACGAGCTCGTGCACGCGCACCAGTTCTTCATCCTCTTCGGGGAAGGCCTCCGCTCCTACAGCCTCTACAAGTCGGTGCTGGTGCCCCAGTGGTTCATGGAGGGCATGGCCGAGCACGTGGCGAACGACTGGGACCCGCAGGGGGAGATGGTCCTCCGGGACGCGGTGCTCAACGACCGGCTGCCGCCCCTTACGCTGCTGCATTCGTTCAACCACCTGGAACCGCACGATGGCTACCTGGGCTACAAGATCGGGCAGTCCGCCGTGGACTACCTCGGCGAGCGGTACGGCGAGGACAAGATTCCCGCGATTCTCAAGGGCATCGAGGACGCGAAGACGTTCGCCCAGGTCTTCCAGGACAAGGTGGGTATATCGTTCGCCGAGTTCGACCGGCGGTGGCGGACCGCCCTCAAGGAGAAGTGCTGGGCCTTCTCCAAGGGCCGGCGTGACGCCGGAGACTACGGCGCCCCGCTGGTGACGGGAACGCCCAACCGCACCGAGCTCAACGGGTCGCCGACGGCGTCGCCCGCGGACGACACGATCGCGTTCTTCTCCGACCGGAAGGGATACCGGAATCTCTTCGTCATGCGGAAAGGGCACGGCCCCTCCGCCCTCTTCGGCAACGCCTCCCACGAGGTCATGGGCAGCCCGCCCGACTGGTCCCCGGACGGCAAGCGCCTGGCAGTCGTCCTGAAGGAGGGCCCCCGGAACATCGTCGCGATCGTGGACGCAAAAAACGGCCGCGTGCGCCGCCGTATGACGTTCCCCTTCATGGATATCGGGCAACCGCGCTTTTCGCCGGACGGCAAGTCGATCGCCTTCGTCGGGTTCGACGGCATCCACTCGGAAGTGTACCTGGCGACGATCGCCTCGGGAGCTTTCCGGCAGTTGACCTGGGATGGGGCGGCGGCTTCGTCGCCGGCCTTCACGCCCGACGGCACCCGGATCGTTTACGCGTCCGAAGGGGAGACGGGGGTGCGGTTGCGCATCCTCGACAACCTGGCCGCCGACCGGCCGGTCTCGTCGTTCCTGGTGCCGGATCCCAGGGTCACGGGCGCGCGGCCGGACGTGTCGCCGGACGGCCGCTGGGTCCTCTTCGATTCCGGCGACGGCGGCGGACTGGATCTCTTCATGGCCTCGATCGACGGGCGCGAAGTCCGGCAGGTGACCGACGCGCGGACCGGAATCTGGGCGGGCCGCTGGGCCCGGGACGGCAAGCGCATCCTCGCCACCACGCTGGAGTACGGATGTCAGAACATCTACCTCGTCGGCGAGCAGGCGGTCCGGGAAGCGCATGCGCCCACCGCTGCTGCTTCGGCGGCCCCAGTCGCGCCGCCCCCCCCCGCCGCGAAGGTTCCCGCCGGCCCGCGCGACCGGACCCCCATCGAACTGCCGAGATCGAAGCTGGCCCCTCCACTCGAGGAGTTCAAGCCCGGGATGACGACCGCCTCGGCGCCCGGGTTCCCGGCCCTCGTGCGCCCCATGATGGCCGCGGACTTCGGCGCCCCCTCCGGGGGAGGGTTCGCTCCGTTGAGCGCGCGCTGGCCCTTGGCTCTGGCGGCCGCCCGCACCGGTGGAGCGGCCACCAGGACGGCCACGGGCGGGACCCGCGAGCCGGTGACCATTTCGGCCCGGGCCGCGCTTTCCGGCACGACGACGATCCCGACCCTATCCGCGGTCCCGCCGCGTCCCATGCCGCTTTCCGCCTGGCGGAGCGGGCCGGACGTCGTCCTCTCGTGGATCGCAGGGCCGCTCCAGCCGGGCATCTCCCGGTACGAGATCTTCCGCGGCACCCGCGGAGGAACCAACCGCGTCCTGCTGGCCGTGCTCTTCGACCCCTCCGCGTCGACGTGGCGGGACAACACCTGGCAGTACGAGGAGCCGTACCTCTACCGGGTCGAGGGGCGGAACGCCGCGGGCGACGCCGCGGCTGCCGGCGAGGTCGTCCAGGTCTGCCACGTCGACATCTGGCCCGCCGCCTACAAGATGGCCATGGACATCCGGCTCGTGGACCTCTTCGTTCTGGTGGGCAGCGTGACCATCGGAGGAGGCACGAGTTTCGCCGGCTACGGGGCACTCCAGCTCAGCGATCTACCGGGGAACAACCACCTGATCCTCCAGGCGAGCGCGTTTCCGTCCTGGGCGAGTTCGTTCGGGCTGGCTTACGAGTATCAGGGGCTTCGCCCGGACCTCGCCATCGGCATCACGTCCGACCAGACTCACTTCCTCCTCTCCCCGAGCATCGTCTCCACCGAGCCCAGGCGCGACCCGCCCGGCGTCGTGGGGGCCACCGGGGCCGGGGGGACGATGGGGTACCCGTTCGACACGTACCACCGGGCCGACCTCTCGCTCGGCGTCCAGCAGATCTCCGAGATCTTCACCGACCGGTACGGGAACGTGCTCTATGGCCCCAAGACCTCGACCATGCTACCCGCGAGCCTCAGCCTCACGCGGGACACGTCCCGCTGGCGCCGGGTGCTCCCGACCGGTGGAGCGACGACGCAGGTCGGGGTGAGCCAAGCGCTACCCGTGGGCGGCTCGCTCCTGCGCTTCACGGAGTATCAGGCCGCGACTTCGTGGTACATGGGGATCATGACGGACGCCTCCTTTGCGGTCCGCTGGATGGGCCTGCTCTCGCACGGCCACGACCAGCGCTACTACTACCTCGGGGGACGGTACCTGATCCGGGGGATTCCGTTCGCGCACGAGCTGGGGAACGCCGCCGTGCTCGGCAACCACGAACTGCGGGTGAACCTCTTCAGCCACCTGAACTGGAACATCCCCCTCGTGTCCATGCTTCTGACCGACATCCAGGCCGTGGGCTTCATCGACGTCGGGGGAGCCTTCGACTCCGCGCGGGGCCTCCGCTCGGACGAGTTCCGGGCGGCCTCGGTGGGGGGCGGCCTCAACCTGATCGCGTTCGTGCTACAATCCCAGCCCGTAATGTTCTCGATCGAGGTCGCGCGCCGCATCGACCAGCGAATGAACCGGCCGACCGTGTATGGCCGGCTCGGACCCGTGTTCTGATGTCGGCCCGTCGCCCGAAGCGGGGCGTCCGCATGTCCGCGAGCCGCCGGCGCGCCCGCAAGCCGAAGCTCTCGATCGGGGCGCCGGGTCCGGCGCCCGCGCCGGTTGCGCGCGACGAGGAAGCCGCCGAGATTCCGGCCGCGGAGACCCCGGACGCGCCGGCGACGGAAGGGCCGGCCGAGGCCGGCGCGACCGCGGCCGAGACGGCCGTTGCCGAGCGCGAAGTCTCCTCCGGCCCCACGACCGACATCCTCCAGATCTATCTGCGCGAGATCAGCCGGTTCAAGCTCCTGAACGCGTTCCAGGAACGCGAACTCGCCAAGGAGATCGAGAAGGGCGACCTCGTTGCCAAGCAGGCCATGGTTCAGTCGAACCTGCGACTGGTTGTCTCGATCGCCAAGCACTACCTCAACCGCGGCCTCTCCTTCATGGATCTCATCGAGGAAGGCAACATCGGGCTGATCCGGGCCACCGAACTCTACAGCTACAAGAAGGGATTCCGGTTCAGCACCTACGCGACCTGGTGGATCCGCCAGGGGATCACGCGCGCGATCGCGAAACACGGCCGCGCAGTCCGGCTCCCGATCCACATGACGGAACAACTGAACCGGTACCTGCGCGCGAACCAGCGGCTCTCGCAGAAGCACGGACGTGAGCCGACCCTCACGGAGCTGAGCAAGAACCTCCGCCTCTCGGAGCACCGGATCCGGGAACTGATGATGTACTCCCAGCAGGCGACGTCGCTCGACGATTCGGTCGGGCCGGACGACGACCGGAATATGGGCGAGATCATCGAGGACCCCGGCGCAAGGTCGCCGCTGGACCAGGCCGCCGACCGGATCTTCGAGGAGCGCATGGGCGCGCTCCTGGCGACGCTTCCCGACCGGGAGCAGAAGATCCTCTGCCTTCGCTTCGGCCTCCGGGCCGAGGAGCCGCACACGCTCGAGGACATCGGCGCGATCCTCAAGCTCAGTCGCGAGCGCGTGCGCCAGATCGAGTCGCGAGCCCTGCGGCGCCTGCGGAACGCCCTCGCCGCCCGCGGCCAGAAGCTGGAAGACCTCCTGCACTCGCAATAGGCCCCCCAGCCTTGATTAGCGGGGCTGTTTCCGGTAAGCTAACCGCCCATGGCAATCGATTTCAAGGGCCTGATCGCGGAGGTCCCGGACTTCCCGAAGCCCGGCGTCTCTTTCAAGGATCTGACGCCCATCCTGTCGTCGCCAGCCGCCTACGCCGAGAGCGTCAGCCGGATTGCAGACTGGTACACGGGGCAGGGCATCACCGCCGTGGTCGCGGCCGAGGCGCGCGGGTTCCTGTGGGCCGGTCCACTGGGGCAGGCGCTCCGCGCCGCCGTCGTGCCGGTCCGCAAGCCGAAGAAGCTTCCGCGGCCCACGATTTCGTCGTCGTACCAGCTCGAGTACGGGACCGACACGCTGCACATGCACCGGGACGCCCTCAAGCCGGGGGAGAGGGTCCTGATCTTCGACGACGTGCTCGCCACCGGCGGCACCGCGAAGGCCATGATCGACCTCGTGACCCAACTCAAGGCGGAGGTCGTGTCGCTCGCGTTCATCGTCGAGCTCACGTACCTCCACGGACGCGCCAAGCTCGCGCCGCATGACGTGCGCGCGCTGGCGGCGTACTAGGAGGCGCCCTTGAAACTCAAGCCGATCAAGCCGCTGGAGCTCAGGAAACAGATCGTGATCCCGAAGTGGGTCCACGAGGAACGGCTGCGCGAACTCTACGAGCTCTACAAGCCCGCGGTGGCCGCGAGCGGGGTCGCCCTCGCTGTCCTGCTCCTCTTCGGTATCCTGTACATCCGGCACGGTTCCGAAGTCACGCAGCGCTCATCCCAGCTCTACCGGGAGGCGCTCAACCTCTACAACTACCGGATCCCTCCCGCGACCAGTGACGTAACGCCGCTGGTCGCCTCCGACGAGGAGAAGTACGTCAAGGCGCAGAACCTCTTCCAGCAGATTCACGAGACCTATCCCGGCTCGCGGCTGGCCCCCGAGGCCCTATACTACGTCGCGAACTGCCGCTTCAGGCTCAAGCAGTACAGCCAGGCGCTCGAAGCCTACGATCTTCTCCTGTCCCGGTTTCCCCGGCACATCCTCGCGGACCAGGCCACGCTCGGGAAGGGCGACTGCCTCGAGCAGCTCTCGCGGTACCAGGAGTCGTACACGGCTTACAAGGTCGTGATCGACCACGACGGCCCCCTCGCGTACGAAGGCTGCCTGGGAGCCACGCGCTGCCTGCTGAAGCTCACGGAATCCGATTCGACGCGGTGGTCGGAAGCCGTCGAGATTCTCAACAAGCTGGCGACGGGGAAGTCGGCTGCCGGCGCCCGGGCGGCGCGCGAGCTGCGCAAGCTCCTTGCGGACCTCATGCCCAAGAAGGGAAGTGCCAGCGCCCAGCCCGCCGAGCCGCGTCCCCAACCGGCAGCGACAGCCCAACCCGCGCCGGGGCCCCAACCGACGGCGGCCCCGGCTGCGCAACCTGCCGCGGCCCCCGCTCAGCCGGCCGGGGCTCAACCGGCCGCTCCTGCGGCGAAGCCGTAGATACCAACCGCCCCAGCGTATGAGCCGTCCCTTCTGCGTCGCGCTGGTATGGCACATGCACCAGCCGGATTACCGGGACCCCGACACGGGCGTCGCCGTGCTGCCGTGGGTCCGGTTGCACGCGGCCAAGGACTACCTCTTCATGGCCGAACTCGCGTCCGCGCACCCCAAGGTCCGCACGACCTTCAACGTGACGCCCGTCCTGGCCGACCAGCTCGAACGGCTGGCCGGGGGGGGACACGACGCCTACGAACAGCTTTCGCGCAAGCCCGCGGGGACCCTGACCGAATCCGAGACCGTCTTCATGCTTCGGCATTTCTTCATGGTGAACTGGGCCCAGCGGATCGACCCCGATCCCCGGTACCGCGAACTCCTGGATCGGCGGGGGCGCGTCATGCCCGACCAGGTTGACCCCAGAGCGATCGAACGATTCTCGCCCCAGGATCTCGTCGACCTCGCCGTGCTGTTCAACCTCGCATGGCTGGACGACGCCGTCGTGGAGCGGACGCCCTCCCTCCGGGATCTCCGGACCCGGGGCCGTCACTTCACCGAGGAGGACAAGATCGCGGTCCTGGAAGCGCAGATGGGCGTGCTGCGCGCCGTTATCCCTGCCTACCGCCGGTTGCAGGACGAGGGCCGGCTCGAGGTCAGCACCACGCCGTACTTCCATCCGATCGGACCGCTGCTCATCGAACAGGCGGCGGCGCTCGAGGCCCGGCCCGGAACCGCCCTGCCGTCACGCACGTTCGTCGGCGTCCGCGACGCCGAGTGGCAGTTGAGCGAGGCAGTGGCCCTCCACGAACGCCTGTTCGGCCGGAAACCCGCGGGGCTGTGGCCGTCAGAGGGGGGAGTCAGCGAGACCTTCCTCCGTCTGGTCGCGCAGGCGGGTTTCCGGTGGGCGGCATCCGACGACGGGGTGCTGCGCGAGAGCCTGCGCAAGCAGGGGTCGGTGGCGGGCCCCGGGGTCGCGTACGCCCCCTACCGGTACACCTCGGGGGACTCGTCCATTTCGCTCCTCTTTCGCGACCATTTCATCTCCGACATGATCGGTTTCGCGTATGCCCGGTGGGACCCGAAGGATGCGGCGGGGGACTTCGTGGCGAAACTCCGGGAGGCGGCTGACCGCGCGGAGCCGGGGGAGGCGCCTCCCCTGGTCACCGTCATTCTGGACGGCGAGAATGCCTGGGAGCACTACCCGTTCAACGGCCGCGACTTCCTCACGGCCCTCTACCAGACCCTCGGCGACGATCAGGGAATCCGGTGCGTGACCCCAACGGGGTACCTCGACGAGTACCCCCAGCGCCGGGCCCTCTCCCGCGTGCACGCGGGGTCGTGGATCAACCACGATTTCTCGATCTGGATCGGACACGCGGAGGATCGCGCCGCGTGGGAGATGATCGCCATGACGCGCAACGCCCTGCTCGAGCGGGAATCGGCAATGTCCCCGGACGTGTTCCGCGACGCGTGGCGGAGCCTGATGGCGGCGGAAGGAAGCGACTGGACCTGGTGGTACGGCGAGGACCACTATTCGCCCTTGGCCGCCGATTTCGACCGGCTCTTCCGGATGCGGCTGTCCCGGGTCTACCGCCTGGCCGGCAGCCCCGTGCCCCCGCTCCTGGACCGGCCCGTGCGCCAGGAGGGCGCCCGGCGTTCGGCATTCTCCGCCCCCGCAGACTACGTCGACATCATCCTGGACGGACGCGTCAGCAACTATTTCGAATGGCTTCCGGCCGGCCGGTACGACGTCACCAGGTCATCGTCCGCCATGCACCGCTCCGACATCTACATCGAGGAGGTCCACTTCGGGGTCGACCGCAACGGCAACCTCGTGCTCCGGCTCGACTACGACCCCGCGCACCCGCCGTTCGCTCAGGCGGCCGTGGTCGTCAGGGTCCTGGAGCCGGTTCAGGGCGAAGGGACGTTCCAACTGACGGCCGAGGGGTGGCGGACGTCGTACCAGGCCGCGGCCCCCCAGGGCCCCGTACTCGACCTCAAGGCCGCCTGCGACACGACCTTCGAGGCGCAGGTGCGGCTCGACCTGACCGGAGACCGGACGTCGGATCGCCGATTCCTGATCCTCCTCAAGGACATCCAGACGGGCAAGACGCTCGAGCAGTGGCCCGGGGAGGGATCGTTCCTGGTCCGGATCCCGCAACAGGCGGGCGACGGGGCGGACTGGATCGTCTGAGCCCGTCCGGACGCGTCTCCGCTGCGCCCAGCGCCGCTCGAAACACGCCCCGGCCACGTCCCCTGCCGGTGCCAATAAGGTATCTTATGTTAAGTATGCCGGCACGCCGCTTGGCGCGGCTGGAGTAGACAGGAGATTCCTTCGGCTCGAGTTGGCTTGTCCCCCGTAATCGCCCCGGAGTTCTGCGGAGCTAACGCGTGGCCCGGATCTCGAAGTTGGTCCAGGCACCCGAGGGCTCCCACCAGGCGACCTCGACGTCGCTGACATCCGCCCCGGAGGGACCCTCGCGGAGCCGTTCCAGAAGGGCTTCGAGGTCCGACCGGGGGCCTTCCGCATCGACCTCGACCGTCCCGTCCCGGAGGTTCCCGACCCTGCCGGAGAGCCCGAGAACCCGGGCCTGGTCCTGGACGAACCACCGGTAGCCGACGCCCTGGACTCTCCCCCGAACGACGGCATTCAGCCGCGCGATCCCTCCCGGGGCTCGCGACATCAGGGCTTGCGGGACTCCTTGGGTTTGCCCTTGAGGAAACCCCACCAGATCGGGCCCGAGGTGCTCGCGCCCATGATGCCGCGGTCGATCGTGATCGTATACCGCCGCGTGCCGGGGTTCTGGATCGCATGCAGAATCATGGCGAAGTCGAGGCGGAGCGTGCGGGACAGGGCGAACCGGGCCCCTATGCTGCCCTCCCGGCCGGCGTATTCCCCCGTGAACTTGAGCGTGTTGCCGAAGAAGGTCACGGGGATGAAGCTCAGGGCTCCGAACGCCTTCTTCTCGAACCGTCCCGTCCCGGCGCCCGCACTGGCCTCGACGGGCCAGGACAGGATACTCCACCACCATGTCCCCACGGCGTAGAGGGACTGCATGTTCGGGGAGATCTCCAGGTCCTTGTTCTTGATGCCGGCCTTCGTGGCCAGCCAGCCAGCCGAGTTCTCGACGCCCACCGCCAGCCCCGGGAACCATCGCGCGGATGGCATGAACTCCCCCCCCATCTTGACGAATCCGTGGGACTGGTCCAGCCAGGCGCGACGATTCGGCTCTTCGTAGACATCCGGGAGGGCGAATCCGATTTCGGCGATGCTCAGGATCCCGATCGCGGACTTCAGGGCGCCCCGGTGCAGGCCGGCGGCATACCAGTCCGCCTGCACGACCTGCCCCGTGGGGACGAGGACCATGCCCGTCGGGCCGTAGGTCGACAGGCCCGGAAACGCATGCCTGGCCGAGGATACGGCGCCCGCGCAGGCGGGCGCCACCGCGAGCAGGAGCAGGATCCGCACGGCCGGCGTCATGGTCCTAGTTTAGTCGAAGACAGGCGGGAAGGCACGGGAGAAGCAGGAAGACTCGGGGCGCCCAGATTCGAACTGGGGACCTCCTGGTCCCGAACCAGGCGCGCTAACCAGCTGCGCTACGCCCCGTCGAGAAACAGCATACCATGCGGCGCGGGGTGTCATCTAGGCGCCCGGGAGGCGCATGCGCCAGACCGCCCAGACCGCCTCGAAGACGACCGATCGCGAGAGCTTCGACTCCCCCTCCACCCGTCCCGAAAACACGATGGGCACTTCGGCGATGCGGCCCCCCGCCCGGCGGCACCGGAACTTGAGCTCGATCTGGAACGCATAGCCGTTGGCCCGGATGCGCCCGAGCCCGATGCGCCGCAGGATGCGCGCGCGCCAGCCGTTGAACCCGCCCGTGAGGTCCGTGAGCGGGACGCCGGTCACGAACCGGGCGTACCGGTTGGCCAGGAGGCTCAGGAGCAGGCGATGCCACGGCCAGTTGATGACCCGCAATCCGGCGAGGTACCGGGAGCCCACCACGGCATCCGCGCCCCTGAGGGCGGACAGGAAGCCCGGCAGAGCGGCCGGGTCGTGCGACCCATCGGCGTCCATCTGGATCACGGGGTCGTAGCCGTGGTCGAGAGCCCATCGGAATCCCGCCACGTAGGCGGTGCCGAGCCCGAGTTTCGCCGGCCTCGAGAGAAGATGGACCCTCCCCCGGTGCCTCCGGGACAGCGACCGCACGAGCGCGGCGGTGCCGTCAGGCGAAGCATCGTCCACGACCAGCAGTGACGCGCCGGGGACGATGCCCAGTACCTTGGGCGCGAGGACGGCGAGGTTCCGCCGTTCGTTGTACGTGGGGATGACGATCAGTGGACGCATGAAACCTCCACGAAGCCGTCGGGGCGCCCGGATTCGAACCGGGGACCACTCGCACCCCAAGCGAGTGCGCTACCTGGCTGCGCTACGCCCCGAACACGCATCCATCCTAGCATCCGGACGCGATCTGAACCAGTTCGGCCGCCGCGGCGCGCTGGTCGGAGGCGTCCACCCACCGCACGTTGGGCTGGGACCGGAGCCAGGTCATCTGTTGCTTCGCGTACTGCCGGGTATCCGCGCGCATCCGCTCGAGAGCCCGGTCGAGAGAGAGCCGGCCTTCGAGGTGAGCGAAGAGGTGCGGAAACCCGATCGCGCGGAGCACGGGCGTCTTCGGCGGCAGGGCGCGAGCGAGGAGCAGGCGGGCCTCGTCGAGCGCTCCCCCGGCGACCATGCGTGCGCAGCGGGCGTCCAGCCGCTCGACAAGGACCGGACGCGGCACCTTGAGGGCGACGAAGACATGCGGACGCCCGTCGCCGGCCTTCGCGAACGAGGAAGCCGCCTTCCCCGTATCCGCCAGGATCGCGAGCGCCCGCACGATGCGGTAACCGTCGTTGCGGTGGATGCGCTTCGCGGAAACAGGATCCCGCTCCGCGAGCTCATCCCACAGCTTCCCCGATCCTTCCATGCTCGCCCGCGCCGAGAGGGTCGCCACCGTGTCCGAGCCCGCGGGAGGGGCCAGCGAGGCGCGGCCGAGCGCGGCCTTGAGGTAGAAGCCGGTCCCGCCCACGAGGAAAGGCAGACGTCCGCGCTCCACGATCTGGTCGAGGACGGGTTCGGCCAGGTCCCGGAACCGGCCGGCACTGCACGGCTCGGCGGTGTCGAGGACGGCGTAGAGATGATGCGGGACCATCCGGAGCGTCTCCGAATCCGGCTGGGCGGACGCCACGGCGATCCCCCGATATAGCTGGCGGGAGTCCGCGCACACGATCTCGCCGTTGAGCTCGCGCGCCGCCTCCGCCGCGATCCTGCTCTTGCCGCTCCCCGTCGGCCCCGCCACAACCAGTAGAGGGACACTCTTGCGATCTTGCGATTCGCCCGACCCCGATTTCGAGTTCTTCGAGTTCATGAGGTGTTCAATGCTCCTCCGAAATATCCTCGAGTCTATGGCCAATGTCCGAAGCGATGGTATGACCATGCGCGACCTGTCTGCTTACCGCAGACTGGGAAATCCGCAGCATTCGGGCCGTCTCCGCCCCCGATAGCCCCAGATCCTCCACGAGCCACTTGCACGCCAGGGCGCGCGCCCGGGTTTGGGAGACACGCTTCCCGTGGCCGTAGACCGCATCCTCCTCGACACCACAGACCTGCGCCGCTCGCCGGATGACCCTGGCAGGCGTCCACCCTCCGCGTCTGAGTCGGCTTCGACGTGCCTCCTCGTTCTGTTCTCCCGCCAACGCGGCATTCACGAAGGCGTCATCGCCCGCGAGGCTCTCCTCCTCGCTGCGTTCCGATCCTGTCCCCGATGGGACGAACTCCCATCCGCCGGCCCGCCGGAGAATCCCTCCGCGAACTGGCCCTAGCATCGGAGCCGCCTGCCCCACGCCTTCAGCAACGAATCGGCGGTAAGCCGCGATTGCCGGTTCGCGCCGCTTGCCGAAATGTGCGAGAACCGCATCCACGTCCTGCCAGGAGGCCCTGCGCTTCCCCACCACAACTCCGTGGCCGCACCAGGGATGATCCTCCAGTTCGATGACATCCTTGACCAAGACGGCGCGCAACGGGTTGAGATGAACGTAACGGACCAGTTGCAGGAGGTATTCGTCGTCCTCACAGAGGACGGACTTGTAGCGATCCTGAAACACGTAGCCACGTCGCCCGTGCCGGCGGTTGAACCCAAGACCATGGCTGGTGAGCGTCCTCGCCATGATCCGCGAGACGCGCACGGTACCCGTGCGCAGTATCAGGTGATAGTGATTGGTCATGAGAGCCCACGCCAGGCATTGCGCCCCGGATTCGGTGAGGACATCGTCGAGCTGTCCCAGGAAGCCGTAACAATCCGCGCGTTCGATGAAGATCGGGCGTCCTTCCAGTCCACGCCCCATCACGTGGTGTACCGCCCCCGGAGCGTCCACTCTGCTACCGCGTGGCATCGGTCACGTCCCCCAATTCACCCGCGTTCCCGGGCAAATCGCAAGATCGCAAGAGTGTCCCTTCAGTGCATGATTGAAAGAGTGTCCCCTCAGTGGCATTCTCGCTTCCCCAAGCCCCAGGTCCTCTGGAATAACTTCGCGAGGTCGCCCTCTTCCCAGCGCACGGAGGTCGGGCGGCCGTGGGGGCAACTGCGGGGATCCTGGAGAGCGAGGAGGCCGCGCACGACGCCCTCCATCTCGCCGCGCTCGAGCCGGTCGCCGGCCTTGACCGCTAGGTGGCACGCGACCGTCGCCATCAGCTTCTTGCGGAGCTCCGCGGGCGTGGTCGCGCGGCCCGCCTGCTCGAGGTCCTCGATGAGCCAGCGCAGGAGCGGGGCCACGTCCCGGTCCGCGGCCTCGGGGGGGACCCCATGGACGGCGAACGCGTTCCCGCCGAACTCCGCGATCTCGATCCCGAGCGAGGCCAGCGTCGCCACCTGCCCCTGGAGCAGGAGGGCCTCGGATGCCGAACACTGGATGGTCTGCGGCAGGAGCAGGCGCTGGGACTCCCCGCCCGCGGGCCGCGCCTGCAGGCGCTCGAAGATGACCTTCTCGTGGGCCGTGTGCTGATCCACGACGAGGAGGCCCTCGGGCGTCCGGGCGACGATGTAGGTCTGGAAGAGCTGGCCCAGGATCTCGACACTGCCCGCCTGCGGCAGAGTCAAAAGCTCCCATCCCGCGCCCGCCTCGTGGGCCGTCCCCGGGGCTCCTGCCGGAGGAGTTCCTCCCATGGCAGGCTCCCCTTCACGCGCCGCCCCGGGCACAAGCCCCTCGGGCATCCGGCCGGAGGCCGGAGGCAGTGCGACGCCCGCCTCCTGGAACCCCTTCCGCAGGCCCTTGAAGAGGACCTGGTACACGGCCTGGGCATCGGCGAATCGGACCTCGTCCTTCGCGGGGTGCACGTTCACGTCCAGCCGGTCGGCAGGGATGGTGAGGTAGATGACCGCCGTCGGCGAGACCTCGCGCGGGAGCTGGCCCGCGTAGGAGGCGAGGAGCGCGTGCCGGAGCATCCGGTCCTCGACCGGCCGGCCGTTCACGAGGAACCACTGGCGGCCCCGCCGCTTCACCGCGCCGGGCGGCTCCATGTAACCCGCCGCGAGCAGGGCCCCGTCCTCGATCTCGAACCCTATCAGCTCGCGCCCGGCCTCCCCCAGCACTGCCCGAACCCGGGTTATGAGCCCCTTCGCCGGCGGTGCGTTCAGCCGCTCCTCGCCGTCCACGGTCAGAATGAAGTGGACCTCCGGGAGCGTGAGCGCGTAGGGCTCGACGACGCGGGCCACGGCCGCGACCTCAGCCGCCGGGCTCTTCAGGAACTTAAGGCGCGCGGGCATCGCCGCGAACAGCCGGCGCACGGCTATCGTGGTCCCGCGATCGCACCCCGCGGGCGCGGCGGCGAGCGGCTTCCCCGCGCCGCCCGCCACCCGGACTCCCTCCGAGGCCTTCGGGAGCCTGGTGAACATCTCGACCTCGCCCGCGGCGGCGATGGCCGCCAAGGCCTCGCCCCGGAACCCGTACGTCCCGATGCGCTGGAGGTCGTCGAGAACGTGCAGTTTGCTCGTCGCGTGGCGCTCGAATGCGACGAGCGCCTCGGCCGCCGGGATGCCGGTGCCGTCGTCGGAGACCCGGATGAGCCGCATCCCCGCCCCCTCGAGGTCGATCCGCACGCGCGACGCCCCGGCGTCGAGCGCGTTCTCGACCAGCTCCTTGACTACGGACGCGGGGCGCTCCACGACCTCGCCCGCCGAGATCCCGGCCACCGTGTCCGCCGCGAGCACGCGGATCGGCATCCTAGGACTTGGCCCGCCGGGCCTTCGCCTGCTGACGCAGCCAGGCCGTGATGAAGGGGTCGATCCCGCCGTCCATGACCTTGGGGACGTCATGGAGCTCGAGGCCCGTCCGGAGGTCCTTGACCTGCTGGTAGGGCATGAAGACGTACGACCGGATCTGGCTGCCGAACTCGACCGCCTTGCGCTCGCCCCGCAGGACCGTGAGCTTGTCCTCCTGCTTCTGCCGCTCGAGCTCGTAAAGGCGTCCCTGGAGGACCGCCATGGCGTTGGCCCGGTTCTGGTGCTGGCTGCGCTCGTTCTGGCACGTGACCACGACCCCCGAGGGGATGTGCGTGATCCGCACCGCCGAGCTGGTCTTGTTCACGAGCTGGCCCCCGGCGCCCGAGGCACGGAAGGTGTCCACCCGGATGTCCTCATCCCGGATGTCCACCTTGATGTCTTCGTCGAGCTTGGGCACCAGGTCGACTTCGGCGAACGAGGTATGCCGGCGGTCGTTGGCGTCGAACGGCGAGATGCGGACGAGCCGGTGGACGCCCCGCTCGGCCTTGAGCAGGCCGAAGGCGAAGCGGGCGTCGAAGAGGATGGTGACGCCCTTGATCCCGGCTTCCTCGCCTGCGCTGAGGTCGACCACCTCGGTCTTGAACTTGCGGTCTTCGGCCCAGCGCAGGTACATGCGCATGAGCATCTGGGCCCAGTCCTGGGCCTCGGTCCCGCCCGCTCCCGGCCGGATGGTCATGAACGCGGACATGTGGTCGTGCTCGCCAGTGAGGAAGTACGCGACTTCGAGCCGGTCGATCTCGCCCTCGAGCTCCGTCGCCTCGCGCCGGCATTCAGCCTCGAGCTCGGCGTCCGGCGTCTCGGCGAGCATCTTAAGGTAGCCCCGGAGATCCTCCATCCGGCGTTCGGTGCGGTGGTACACGGCGAGATCCTGGCGGAGGTGCTCGAGCCGGCGGCTGAGCTTCTGGGCTTCGGCGTGGCGATCCCAGGCTCCCGGCTCCGCGAGCCGGGCCTCCAGGGTCTTCAGTTCCTCGGCGCTCTTACCCGGGTCAAAGGCACCCCCTGATCTGGTGGAACCTCTCCTCCAGGGCCGCGATCGATTCCTTCAGGTCCCCGGCCATGGCGTTACGCCGCGCGCGGCCGCTTCGACCGCCGCTGCATCGCGCTCGTGTAGCACGCGTCGTAGCGCTTGACGGACGACGCCCAGGAGAAGTCCTCGCCCATCGCCTCGCCCGACAGCTTTTTCCAGAGTTCCTCGTCCGCGAAGGCCTGCAGCGCCTCGTCCACGCCCTTCGCGAGCGAGTCGGCGGTGGCGGCCTTGAAGAGGAATCCCGTGCCCTGCTTCTTCTTGAAGTCCACAGGCGTTACGGTGTCGAGCAGCCCGCCGGTCGCGCGCGCGATCGGGAGCGTCCCGTACCGCAGGGCGATCATCTGACCGAGGCCGCACGGCTCGTACCGGCTTGGCATCAGGAAGGCGTCCGCCCCGGCGTACAGCCGGTGCGCGAGCGCCCCATCCACGCGCAGGCGCAGCGCGAGCGTGGCCGGATACTTCCGGGCGGCGTCCTCGAGCAGGTCCTGGATCCGCCGCTCCCCGCTGCCGAGGACGGCGATCTGGACCGGCTTCTTGGCCAGCTTCGGCAGGGCCTCGACCATGAGCTCGAAGCCCTTCTGCCCCGCCAGCCTCGCGACCATCGCCACCAGCATCGACCGGCCCTTGGGCTCCGGCAGTTCGAACTCCTTCACGAGCGCCTCGCGGCAGGCGGCCTTGCCGGCCATGTTCCGGCGGGAGAAGGTCGCGGCGAGGTGCGTGTCCTTGGCCGGGTCCCACTCAGCGACGTCGATGCCGTTGAGCACGCCCGAGAGGTCCGCCTCGCGCGTCTTGAGCAGGCCCTCGAGGCCCCACCCGTACTCCGCCGTCAGGATCTCCTTCGCGTAGGTCGGGCTCACGGTCGTGATCCGGTCGGCGTAGAGGATGCCCGCCTTCATGAAGTTGACCTTGCCGTAGAACTCGAGCTGGTCCGGCGTGTAGACCGACCAGCCCAGCCCCGTCTTCAGGATCGTGTCCTTCGGGAAGACGCCCTGGTAGGCGAGGTTGTGGATCGAGTATACGCAGGCGGTCGTCGCGAAAGCGGCGTCCCCGTCGTAGACGCGCCGCAGGTAGGCGGGCACGAGGGATGCCTGCCAGTCGTGCGCGTGGACGACGTCGAACTCCTCTTTCATCTCCTTTATGGCTTGGAGCGCCGACCGGCACAACAGGATGAACCGTTCCGCGTTGTCGGGGTAATCGCCCTCGGGCGTACCGTACAACTGGTCCCGGTCGTACGCTTTTGCGTTCTCGACGAGGTAGACGGGCACCTTGGACCCCGGCAGATGGGCCGACAGGACGTTGACCTCCTGGCGGAGACCGGGCGCGAGGTGCACGGGGAGGTTCGCGAGCACGACCTGGGGGGTCACGGCGCCCAGCAGACGCACTTCCCGGTAGTACGGGAGGAACGCGACCACCTTGTGGCCGGCGGCTTCCTGGGCGCGGATCATCGATCCGACGGCATCCCCCAGTCCGCCCGTGCGGGCGAGCGGCGAGAGCTCGGATGTGACGTGCGCGATCCTGAGTTTCGGCATGTTGGAACCCCCTTGAATTGCGTGCAAGTGTAGCCTTTGGCTGTCAGGTTGTCAACACAACCCTTCGACTCGGTCGCAAAGCTCCCTCGCTCAGGGCAAGCGCGTCGACTCCAACGCACTTCTGCTCTACACTATTGCCGCACCCATTCGACTCCCTTCGGTCGCTCAGGGTGCGGAGTTTCGACGCGGGCCCTTATCTGTCCTACACTAGACTCCGCATGCGGAGGAGCCCGTACCTCGTCGCCATGGTCGCCTGGGGACTCCTGGCCGTCGCCCTCGCGGGAGCGGCCTGGACGGCCGTTTTCGCCTACACGCACGGCCGGATGACCGCCCCGCTCGACGACGTCTACATCACCCTCGCCTACGCCCGGAACTGGGCGCACGGCCTCCCCTTCCGGTTCCTGGCTGGCGACCCGCCCTCCACGGGGTCCACGAGCCTCCTCTACACGTGGCTGCTCGTGCCGCTGGCGGCGGCCGCCGGCACCCACGAGGGGATACTGCTGGCCGGACTCTATCTCCTCAACGCGACGATCCTATGGGGCACATGCCTCGTCGCCTGGCGGATCGCCTCCCGGCTCATGGAGCCGTGGCTCGCGCACGCGTCCGTGCTCGCGGTCGCCTTGTGCGGGCACGTGGTGTGGGGATTCTTCTGCGGACTCGACACGGGGCTGGCGTGCCTCGCCGTCCTCCTGCTCTGGGACCGGTGGAGCCTGGTCGCCGCCGACCGCACGCCGCGCTGGTGGGTCATGCCGGGAGTGGTTTCGATCGCGACCGCCCTTACGCGGCCGGAAGGCGGCATCTGGACGATGGGCGCCGCGCTGGCGTCGTTTGGCCCAGCCTCGCTGTTGCGAACCCCCCGTCGCATGTTGACCGTGATGGCGATCGTCGTCGCGGCGTTCACGGCGGCCAGCGTCTTCTCCTTGGCCGTCACCGGTTCCCCCGTCGGGTCGAGTGGCTGGGCGAAGACGGCGTGGGCCTCCCCGCTCGTACCCTGGTCCGCCGCCGCCTCCGGCTCCGCCCGGTACCTCGTGGATACGGCGAAGGGCCTCTGGATGGGGTCGTACCCCTCGGAGGCCGAAGTCGGCACCGCCGGCAACGGGCAGTCGGAGAACGAGGTGATCTGGGCCTTCCCGCCCGGCGCGCTCTTGCTCTTCGTGTTCGGCTGCATCTTCCTCCCGGGTGGCGCCCGCGAGGTCACGGCGGTCGGCGGCGCCATTTGGAGCCTCGGGTGGCTGGCCGCGGCGGGGCTCCTGCCCGTGGGCTGGCACCATCACCGGTACCTGATCCCGCTCTTCCCCGTGTTCATCCTGCTCTCGTTCTCCGGGATCGCCCGCGTGGCGCAGGCCTTCCCGGAAGCGTGGCGCCGTCCGCTGGTGCGCGGACTCGCGGGCGCCTGGATCGCGTTCGAGCTCCCCGGGCTCTCGCAGTCGTTTCTGTTCGTCGGGCACGGGGCCGAGAGCTATTCGGCTCACCACCGCGTCATGGCGGAGCGGCTGGCGAACATGGCCGAGCCCGGCGCCGTCGGGGCGACGGATGTCGGCATCCTCGGATATTTCTCGGGACGCCGCGTGATCGATCTCAAGGGGCTCACCGCCCCGTGGCTCTTCCCCGCCACGTCGTACGGCTGGGGATCCCTCTACGACGTCTTCAAGCGGATGCCCGCCGCAGAGCGGCCCCGGTTCCTCGCCCTCCACCCCGGTAGAGCCGACACGAACGCGGAACAACTCCAGCGCGCGGGCATCCTGCATGAGCGCCTCAGCATTCCGCATCCGCGGCTCGACACGTGGTTCGTCCTCTTCGACATCGCCTGGGGCGAACCAGGGCCGGCACCGACGCTCCGTGGCTGGAAGCTCGTCGACGAGCTCGACTGCGGCGATCCCGGCTCCGAAGCCGCGCACGGGTACCGCGTGATGGCCCGGAGCCCCGGGGGAATCCCGTTCAACTCGCTCCAGGTCCGGACGGACTCCGTCCTGAACCGGGTCATCGGCGACGGCGGCTGGGTCACCAGCGGCGGGGAGGCTTTCGATGTCCGGGCCACGGCAGGCCGGCCTCTCCTCGTCATGATGCGGACGTTCGCGCCGCGCGGGAGCGCGGTCGAGGTCGCCTGCAACGGCGTCATGCTCGGATGCGTCAACATCGCGCCGAACCCGGACCGGTTCCAGACGATCCTCGTCGCCGAGCAGGACGGATCCCTGGTGAAGACGCGCAACCGGATGACGGTCTCGTGCGGATGGCCCGACTCGTCGGAGTTCGCCTCCTACCACTACTGGATCCTGCAGCCCGCCAGATAAGGGGGGACTATCGGGGGAGAGTCACCTCGGATAGTCCGGTGCGGGTGGTCACCAGCAGGACCTTGCCGTCCGAGACGATGGACGTCACCTCGTCGTCGGGCAACCCGTCGTGCGTCGTGTAGACCGTCTGCTTCCCGGTCTTGAGGTTCCGCCGGTAGAGCCCGTAGCTGGTCCCGAACCAGAGATCGTCCCCGGCGAGCGCAAGCGCTCGCACGCAGTAGTCCGTGAACCCGTCGTCGCACACGGTGGCATCCCAGGCGCGGGTGTCCGTGTGGTACAGGTTCACGCCGCCAGCGGTGCCGAGCCAGAGCGCGTTCGGGGTCGCGAGGATCGCGTAGATGTGCTTGTTGCCGAGCCCGTGGTCCGAGGCCACGGCCTCCCAGCGGTTACGCCCGGCGTCGAAGCGCACGAGGCCGCCGTTGATGCAGGACGCCCAGAGCGCGTTCGCGGAATCCCCCAGGGCGTAGACGTGGTCCTGGATGAGGCCCTGAGCGATCCGGTAGTTGGTCCAGCGGCGGGAACCGGGAGAGAGGCGGCTGATCCCGAAGATCGTGCCGGCCCACACGGCGCCGCGCGTCTCCCCGACCCAGCGCACGCTTTCCGCTCCGAGCCCGTCCTTCGAAGCCCAGACCTTCGTCGCCCTTGCCGTCTTGAGCGAGAACTCGACGACGCCCAGATTCGTGGCGAGCCAGAGCGTATCTCCCTGCGGGAACACGGACCGCACCTGCACGCCCTTGGGCAATCCCGCGGCCTCCGCGTAGAGTTCGGTCCGGCCCCCGCCCACGCGAGTCAGCCCCGCCCACGATCCGATCCAGATATCCGCATTGACGCGGGCCGCGCCCATGACCACGGGCGGCATGGTCGCGAGCGTCCGGATGCGCGGTCCGCCGCGGTTGCACCCGGCCGCGACCACGACCGCGGCGAGCATCAGCGCGAGCCGCACGGCGCGCAGCGTCACTTGCGATCCATGGCGGCGTGGATTTCGCGGAGCTTCGCGAGCCGGGCGCGGGTATCCGCCACGCGGTTCTTGAGCCCCTCGCGCGTGGGATCGATCTCGTAGGCGCGCTCGATGCAGAACAGGGCCGCCCGCATCCGGTCCATGGTTTCCCACTGAGCCGCGTCTGACAGGAACCGCTTGACCGCGGACTCTCCGAGCGACGACTGCACTTCCCAGAGACTTCGCGCCTCGCCCGCCTGCGGATCCACCTGGAGCGCGTGCCGGAGTTGCGCCAGCGCCCGGCCCAGGTCGCCCTGCTCGTAGAGCGCCTTGGCCCGGTCCGTGTGGTAGCTCACGTGCTCCGCGTGCAGGGCCTCCACCTTCTGGATGTTGGTCGCGAGCAGGTCCGCCGCCTGCGGCACCCGCACGCCCACCTGGCGCCACTCGGCCAGACACGCGAGCGTCTGCCCCCCGAGGAACTGCCCCAGCCCGCGCTCGAACATCTGGATCACGGAGGCGGTCCACGGCTGGCCGCCCGTCAGACCGGGCACGCCCATCATCTTGATCTGGGCCCCCGCCTCGGCCACGCGCGTCATCGCCTTCTGGTGGTCCGGCTGGATCTCGCGGACGAGGTTCCACAGCGCGACCGCCTCGAACCACCGCTTCTCCCCCTGCGCCGCCTCCGCGCGGACGGCGAGTTCGTCGATCTCGGCCGTCATCTGCTGGCGCCCCTGCGCCACCAGGAGCTCCGAGAACCGGTCCAGCGCCTCGCTGTTCCCGGGATCCTTCTCGAGCACCTCGTTGAGCGCGGTCTTGGCCTCGGCCCACTGGCCCTGGGTCAGCAACCCCACCGCCTTCTCCATCAGGGGCTTGATCCCCCGGACGCGCGCGCCCTTCTCTTCCGCCGCCTTCTTCATCGTGAGGAGCTTCTCGTTCCCGGGGTCCTGCGCCAGTCCCTGGTTGAACACCGCCAGCGCCTCCTCGATCCGGTCCTGCGTGACCAGCTCGAGCCCCTTCTTTATGAACGGCTCGACTGCGCCCTTGTCCTTCGTGCGCTTCATCCGTTCCTCGATCTCCCCGAGGAGGGCCTTGGCGTCCGGATAGTCCGGCCAGTCCACGAGCGCGCGCCGGACCTCGCGCAGGGCGTCCTCGACCAGGTCCTGGGAGAAGAGCCGGCGCGCCCGCGCGTAGAAGTCCTTGGACTTCTGCTGGTAGTAGTTGTCCTCGCCCCGTTTGATGAACGAGGACGCGCTGGCCGTGCCCGAGGTGATCCCGCGCATCGCCAGCTCCAGCTCCGCGGGGCTCGTCGCCTCATCGAGCGCGACCTCCTTCGTGATGACGCCGGACTTGTAGAGGGCGAGGATCGACTGGTCGAAGGTCTGCATGCCGTACTGCGACGCCCCCTCCGCGATGTGGCTCCGGATCTCGGAGAGCTTGTTCTCCTCGATGAGCGCCTTGATCGCGGGCGTGTTGATCATGACCTCGACGGCCGGCGCCAGGCCCTTGCCGTCTATCCGGGGCAGGAGCCGCATCGAGATCGTACCCTTCATGACCACGGACATCTGGTGCCGCATCTGGTCCTGCTGCTCGGGCGGAAAGAGGTCGATCACGCGGTCGATGGTTTGGACGGCGTCCGCCGTGTGCAGGGTCGAAAAGACGAGGTGTCCGGTCTCGGCCGCCGTGATCGCGGTCGAGGCGGTCTCGCGGTCCCGCATCTCGCCCAGTACGATGACATCCGGGTCCTGGCGGAGGACGAACCTGAGGGCGCTGTGGAAGCTCTCCGTGTCGATCCCGACCTCGCGCTGGCTGATCGACGCCTTGTCGTCGCGGTAGACGAACTCGATCGGGTCCTCGATCGTGACCACGTGCACGGGCAGGCTCTCGTTCAGGTGCTGGACCATGGACGCGACGGTCGTCGACTTGCCCGACCCCGTGATCCCCGTGACGAGGACGAGTCCGCGCGCCTCGAGCGCGATGTGCTTGAGAGCCGGCGGCAGGCCAAGCTCCTCCAGCGTCGGAATGCGATACGGCACGACGCGCATGATGATTTCGAGCGAGCCGCGCTGGCGGAAGATATTGCACCTGAACCGGGCGACGCCCGCGATCGTGTGGGCGATGTCGATCTCGCCCCTCGTCTTCATCCGCCCCTCGGCGTCGCCGTCCAGGAGCTGAAGCACCATCTGGTCGACGGCCTCGCGCGTCATGACCGTGTCGTCGTAACGCGAGAGAGAACCGTGGATGCGGACGTAGGCCGGCACGCCCGTCTTGACGTGGATGTCCGAGGCCTTGCGGCTCACGGCCTCGCGAAGAATTGCGTCGAGCTGGGAATCCTCCATCGGGTACGTCTGTTGTTCTACCGTTCCGGACCCCGGGGAATCAAGCGTGACCCCCCGTCCGGGTCGTGCCGAACCGGTTCTGCGCGATGGGCGTGGCCCGGCGGCCCTGCGACGTGCGCATGAGGAAGCCCGCCTGGATCAGCCAGGGCTCGTAGAATTCCTCCACGGTCTCGGGCTCCTCGCCGGCGGCGATCGAAAGCGTTCGGAGTCCCACGGGGCCTCCGCCGTACCGGTTCACGAGCAGGTCCAGGAGGCGGCGGTCCATCTCGTCCAACCCGTCCGCGTCGATGCCGAGATCCGCGAGCGCGCCGCGGACGTCGTCGGCCGTGATCCTCTTGTCCCCGTGCGCCTGCGCCCAGTCTCTGGAGCGCTTGAGCAGGTGGTTCGCGATGCGCGGGGTGCCGCGCGCGCGTCCCGCCAGCTCGTCCGCCGCCGCCGCGTCGAGCTCCACGCCCAGCCGGCCCGCCGACGCCAGCACGATCGCCCTAAGGTCCGCGGGCTCGTAAGGCTCGAGCCGCAGGACGAGTCCGAATCGGTTCCGGAGGGGCGCCGAGAGCACGCCCAGCCGCGTCGTCGCTCCGACCATCGTGAAGGGCTCGACCGGCAGCCGCAGGACCCGGGCGGACGCCCCCTTGCCTACCGCGATGTCGACCCGGAAATCCTCGAGCGCCGGGTAAAGAAGCTCCTCGACCGGCTTCTTGAGCCGGTGGACCTCGTCGACGAAGAGGACCTCGCGGGGCTGGAGGTCGTTGAGCTGGGCCAGCACGTCGGCGCCCCGGTCCAGCGCGGCGCCGCTCGTCACGTGCAGGCGCACATCGAGTTCGCGGGCGAGGATCATGGCGAGCGTGGTCTTGCCGAGGCCGGGGCCGCCGTGGAGGAGCACGTGGTCGAGCGGCTCCTTGCGGCCGCGCGCGGCACGGATCGCCGTCGCCAGCACCTTCTTCACGCGGGCCTGGCCGATGTATTCCCTGAGCACGCGGGGGCGCAGGGCGTTCTCGAACGGCGCGTCCTTTTCGGCCCGGAGCGTCTCGAGCGAGGCCGCCGGCGCCGGCGCGGGCTTCCGGCGCGGCACTAGCGGCCGCTCCGCGAGGTCGCGAGCCGCACCCATTCCTCGAGCGTGCCCGCAGGGGCCTTCGCCACCGCCTGCACTGCCCGCTCCTTCGCCTCCGCCGCGGGAAGACCAAGGGCGCGCAGCGCCTTCACGAGCTCCGCCTCGCCTTTCGCCGCCACGGCGGGCCTGACGCCCGCCCGGCGTGCGAGCCATTTCGCGATGCGCGCGGTCTTGGCCGGACCCACCCCCGGAATCTCGGGAACTCGTGCTTGCGAAGGATTCGCAAGCGTGTCCCACGCCGGCAGGAGTTTGAGGGCGGTCACGGGCCCGATCCCGGGGATAACGATGAGGACCTCGAACCGCTCCCGCTCGGTGTCGTCGAGGAACCCGAAGAGCTCGAGGCGTCGCGGGGATACCTCGAGCCACACGGGCAGCCGGATCTCGCGCCCCGCGAGCCGGCGGAACCGGGCGGGCTCGTGGACGCGCACGCGGAGGCCGACGCCGCCCGTGTCGAACACGATCCAGCCGGCCCCCGTGCCGACGATGCGACCGCGCAGGAACTCAACCACGGCGGCCGTCCATGCCGGGGCGGGTCGAGACGAGATGACAGTACGCCACCGCGAGCGCGTCCGCCACGTCGTCGGGCTTGGGCACCTCCGCGAGGCCGAGCAGCCGCCGGATCATGTCCCCCACCGCCGGCTTCTCCGCCCGTCCGTCGCCGGTCACGGCCTGTTTCACCTGCACCGGCGTGTACTCGGAAATGGGGATTCCGGTCCCGGCGAACGCGAGCAGGATCGCGCCCTGCGCCTGCCCCACCGCGATCGCGGTCTTCGCGTTGTTCGAGAAGAAGAGCCGCTCCATCGCCATCGAGTCCGGCCGGTGCTCGCGCACGAGCCCGGCGACGCGGCGGTGCAGGATCGCGAGCCGGTCCGGGAACGGCGTCCCGACCTTGGTCCGGATCAGCTCGAAGTGAAGCGCCCGGTAGGTCCGATCGCGATCGAGGACCACGCCGATGCCCGTGGACGCGATCCCGGGGTCTATGCCCAGGACCACCCGGCCAGCGCGGGCCTTCATGCCTCGGTGAACCCGCCGCCGGACGGCCGGCCGCCCTGCAACTGCTCCTTGAGCTCCTGGAGCAGCGCGAACGCCTCGAGCGGGGTCAGCCGCTCGACGTCGATCTCCTCCAGGCGCTGGCGCACGGAGTCGGGCAGGGGGCCGAAGAGCGGCAACTGGCCGCCGCCGTCCGCCTCCGGCGCCACCTGCCCCTTCCGTTCGAGCTCGCCGAGGAGTTCCCGCGCCCGGGCGATGAGCGGCGCCGGGAGTCCGGCCAGCCGCGCGACCTGCACTCCGTACGACCGATCCGCGCGGCCGGGCACGATCTTGTAGAGGAACACGAGCTCACCCCGCCACTCGCGGACGAGGACGTTGAGGTTCCTGACCGACGGGAACTCCTCCGTGAGCGCCGTGAGCTCGTAGTAGTGCGTGGCGAAGAGCGTCTTCGCCCCGAGGTGGCGGGCGAGGTGTTCGACGAGGGCCCACGCGATCGCGATGCCGTCGTACGTGCTCGTCCCGCGCCCCACCTCGTCGAAGATGAGGAGGCTGCGCTCGGTGGCGTGGTTGAGGATGTGCGCGACCTCGGTCATCTCGACCATGAACGTGCTCATCCCCTTCGCGAGCCGGTCGGACGCCCCGATCCGGCAGAAGATGCCGTCCACGACCGCGATCCTGGCCTCCTTCGCAGGCACGAAGCTCCCGGCGTGCGCCATCAGGGTCAGCATCGCGACCTGGCGCAGGTACGTGGACTTCCCCGCCATGTTCGGCCCCGTGACCAGCATGACCTGTTCCTGCCACGGCACGAGCTTGACGTCGTTGCTCACGAACGTGGGCAGGTTGCGCTCCAGCACCGGGTGGCGCCCCTCCGTGATCTCGATGGCCCCCGCGGGGTCGATCGAAGGCCGGACATACCCGTGGCGCGCCGCCGCGTCCGCGAGCGAGGCGAGCGCGTCGAGCCGCCCGAGCGCACGGCCGGTGGCCAGCAGCGCGGGCAGGTCGTGCGCCGCCCGGTCCCGCACCCCGGAAAAGAGCCGGGCCTCGAGTTTGCCGAGCCGGTCCTCCGCCCCCAGGATCCTCCCCTCGAGCTCCTTGAGTTCGGGGGTCACGAACCGCTCCACGTTCGAGAGCGTCTGGCGCCGGTCCCAGGACGCGGGCGCGAGCGCGGCCTTGCTCCGCGGAATCTCGATCGTGTAGCCGAAGACGGAGTTGTACGCGATCCGGAGCGTCTCGATGCCCGTGGCCTGCCGCTCGCGCGCCTGGATCCCGAGCAGGATGTCCTTGCCGTGTTTGGCGAGGTTCCGCAGCTCGTCCACCTCCGCGTTGAACCCCTCCCGGATTACGCCGCCGTCCGAGACGAGAAACGGGGGCTCATCCACGATGGCCGCGGCCAGGTGCGCGGCGAGTTCGGGCAGGGCGTCCAGCGCGGCCGCCTCCTCCGCGAGGAGGCCCCCGGACTTCGCCGCCTCGACCGAGGCCCGCACTCGCGCCACGAGGCCGAGCGTCGTCCGCATCCCGGCGAGGTCTTTGGGCGACGCCGACCCGCTGCCCACCCGGGCCGCGATCCGCTCGAGGTCGGCGCAGTCCCCGAGGAATTCACGCCACGCGTCGCGTTCCTCGGGCCGGTCAACCAGCCAGCCCACCGCGTCCAGCCGGTTCAGGATCTCGCCCGCCTGGTTCAGCGGGCGCAGGAGCCACTGGCGCAGGGTCCGGCCGCCCATCGCGGACCGGGTCCGGTCCAGGACGGAAAGAAGGGTCGGCGACCCTTCCCGCTGGGGGTCCACGACCTCGAGCGCCTCGAGGGTGAAGGGGTCGAGCCGCAGGCACGCGCCCGGCTCGTAGGTCGTGAACGTCGCCAGGTGTTCGAGCCCGGCGTGGTGAGTGCGAGCGAGGTACGCGAGGAGGCCCGCGGCCGCGGCCTGGAGCGCGGGCCGGTCCTCGCATCCGTACGCCCCGAGGCTCACCGCGTGGAAGTGCTCGAGCAGCGCGCGGCGGGCCTCGCGCGGCGCGATCCTCTCCAGCGGGGTCACGGAGACGCCCGCGGCGCCGAGCCCGGCCAGCACGTCCGCGTCGCCCAGGATCTCGGCAGGCCGGATGCGCGCCAGCTCGTCGCGCAGCTCGCCGCCCGCGGTGGCTCCCTCGCGCGAGGTTCCCCGAAACTCTCCCGTCGAGAGGTCCACGATCGCGAGGCCCCAGTTCGCGGGGGTGCCGGCGACGGCCGCGAGCCAGTTGTTCGCCTTGGCGTCGAGGAGGTCGCTCTCGACGAGGGTGCCGGGCGTGAGTACCCGCACGACGTCGCGCCGGACCAGGCCCTTGACCGACTTCGGGTCCTCCATCTGCTCGCAGAGCGCGACCTTCTCCCCCATCTTGAGGAGCTTGCCCACGTACTGGGTCACCGCGTGGTGGGGCACGCCGCACATGGGGGCCTTCGTGTCCCCGCCCCCGTCGCGGGCGGTCAGCGTGAGGCCCAGGAGCTTCGAGGCCCGCTCGGCGTCCTCGTAGAACATCTCGTAGAAGTCCCCGAGCCGGAAGAAGAGGAGGCAGTCCTGATAGCGGGCCTTCAGCTCGTGATACTGCCGCATCATGGGGTTCGGGGTCGGGGCCGCCACAGCGCTCACCTGGGCCGACATTGTACCAAAGCGGGACGCCGTGATATCATCGCGCCACTATGGCCATCACAGCGAAAAGCGTCGATGAACTGAAGAAGGCGACGGCGTCCGCCCTCACGATCTCGGGCAACGACGTCAAGGTGCTCAACTGGTCCCTCATCCGGGGCGAGGCGGCGGACACGCTCGCGTGGACCGTGGCGTTCAGCCCGGATGCCGAGACCCGCGCCACGGGCGCGTGGCTCATCCGCGTGCTCGCGAAGCAGGCGGGGAACGGCCCGGCGTCGATCCACGACGTCTACATGGCGAAGGGCAAGGGCGCGCTCCCGACGAACTTCACCGTGCCGGCCATCAACATCCGGCAGATGGCGTACGACTATGCCCGCGCGATCTTCCGCGTGGCGAAGAAGCACCAGGCCGGCGCGCTCATCTGCGAGATCGCGCGCTCCGAGATGGGGTACACGGCTCAGCCGCCGATGGAGTACGCCTCCTCGATCCTGGCCGCGGCCCTGCGCGAGGACTACCCGTTCCCCGTGTTCATCCAGGGGGACCACTTCCAGATCAACGCGAAGGCGTTCGCCAAGGACGCCAAGGCCGAGATCGAGGGCCTGAAGAAGATGTGCGTGCAGTCGATCGATGCCGGGTTCTACAACATCGACATCGACAGCTCGACGCTCGTGGACCTCGCGAAGGGCACGCTGGACGAGCAGCAGGCGCTGAACTACGGGAAGGCCATCGAGATCTCGGACTTCGTCCGGGCCCACCAGCCCAAGGGCGTGACCGTGTCCCTCGGCGGCGAGATCGGCGAGGTCGGGAGCAAGAACTCGACGGTCGAGGAGCTCGAGGCGTTCATGAACGGGTACAACAAGGGCCTCAAGCCGGGCCAGGCCGGGCTCTCGAAGCTCTCCGTCCAGACGGGCACGTCGCACGGCGGGGTCGTCCTGCCGGACGGCACGCTCGCGAAGGTCAAGGTGGACTTCGACACGCTGGAGAAGCTGTCCGCGGAATCCCGCGCGAAGTTCGGGATGGGCGGCGCGGTCCAGCACGGCGCCTCGACCCTGCCCACCGAGCTCTTCGACCGGTTCCCGCAGACGGGGACCTGCGAAATCCACCTCGCGACCGAGTTCCAGAACATCATGTACGAGCACCCGCAGTTCCCCGCGGCTCTCAAGAACGAGATTTACGAGTGGCTGAAGGTAAACGCCGCGAACGAGCGCAAGGAGGGCGAATCCGACAGCCAGTTCCTCTACAAGGCGCGGAAGAAGGCGATCGGACCGTTCAAGGCCAAGCTGTGGGGCATGCCGCAGGCCGCCAAGGACGCGATCATCGCCACGCTCACCGAGAAGGTCGAACTCCTGTTCCGGAAGCTCAATGTCGGCGGGACCGGCCCGGCCATCAAGCCGTTCGTGCCCCTGCCCGACGTGTCCCTGCCCGCGCCCGCGGCGGCCAAGGCCGGCGGAGCGGAGCACTTCGAAGGCGACGACTGACGTGACGCCGGCCGCCGCCCGCCTGGCGGCGGCGGCCGCGCTTCTCGCGTGCGCGGCCGGATGCCTGCCGAACGACCCGTACCGCGCCGCGGACGCCGGGAAGAACGTCTACTACTCGACGTTCAGCGAGCCGCCCAAGACCCTCGACCCCTCCGTGGCGTACACGTACGACGCGTACGTCCTGCTCGGGCTCGTCTACGAACCGCCGCTGGGGTACCACTACCTCAAGCGTCCGTACGAACTCATCCCCTTCACCGCGGCGGCGGTTCCGCGGGCGGTCACGCGCGGGGCGTTCACGACCTACGATGTCCGGATCCGGCCCGGCATCCGGTACCAGCCGCACCCGTGCTTCGGCCATGACGCCGGGGGGAAGCCGCTCCCCCTCCCGCCCGCGGTCTCGCTCGACGGGCTGACCGATCTCACCTCGCTCCCCGGCCAGGACACCCGCGAACTCGTGGCCGCCGACTACGTCACGGCGATCCAACGGCTCGCCGACCCCACGCTCAGCCCGAACTGCCCCATCCTGCCGACGATGGCGAAGTACATCGTCGGGCTGGAGGCCTACGCCGCGGCCCTCCGCAAGGATCTCGGCGCCGAACGCGCCCGGCGCAGGAAGGAGGGAGGCGCCTTCTACAACCCCGAGGCGGACGAGCGCGCGCACCCGATCGTGCTCGACTATGGGGCGCACCCGCTCCCGGGGGCGCGCGTGGTCGACCGGCACACATTCCGGATCACGATCCACGGCCGCTATCCCCAGATCCTGTACTGGCTCGCCATGCCCTTCTTCTCGCCCATCCCGCCGGAGGCCCTCCGGTGGTACGGCCAGGGACCGCTGCGCCAGCGCAACATCACGCTCGACCGGTTCCCCGTCGGCACCGGCCCGTACCGGTTCAAGGTCTTCAACCCGAACCGCGAGATCGTCCTCGTGCGCAACGAGAACTACCACGGTGCGAAGTACCCGGCCGAGGGCGCGCCCGGGGACCGGGAGGCGGGACTGCTCGTCGACGCGGGGGCGCCGCTGCCGTTCATCGACGCGATCGTGCTCAAGCTCGAACGCGAGGTGATCCCGCGCTGGATCAAGTTCCAGCAGGGCTGGTACGACGCCTCGGGCGTGCCTTCGGAGTCCTTCGACCAGGTCGTGAACTTCTCCGACACGGGCGAGCTGTCCCTGTCGAAATCCGCGGCCGCCCGCCGCTACCGGCTGGAGAGCGAGGCCGAACTCGGGATCAGGTACTTCGCCTTCAACATGCTCGACGACGTCGTCGGCGGCTACTCGGAGCAGCGTCGCAAACTCCGGTACGCGATCTCGATCGCGATCAACATCGAGGAGGAGATCCAGATCTTCCTGAACGGGCTGGGCCTCCCCGCGCAGGGCATGCTCCCGCCCGGCCTTTTCGGGTTCGACGGCTCGGCCGCCGGAGTCAACCGGCACGTCTACGACTGGGACGCGAAGACAAGGGCGCCCCGGCGGCGGAGCCTCGACGACGCCCGGCGCCTGCTCGCCGAGGCGGGATGGCCGGGCGGCCGGGACCGCAACGGCAGACAGCTCGAGATCCGGTTCGCGAACGCGTGGAACTCGGCGGAGCAGGTCGCGATCCTCCGGTGGCTCGGGCAGAAGTTCGACGCGATCGGCGTCCGGCTCGTGAGCGAGACGACGGACTACAACCGGTTCCAGGAGAAGGTGCACCAGGGCAACTTCCAGATGCTCTCCTGGGGCTGGTACGCGGACTACCCGGACCCCGAGAACTTCCTGTTCCTGCTCTACGGGCCGAACGGCCAGAAGCTCCACGCGGGCGAGAATCACAGCAACTACGACAGCGCGGAGTTCAACCGGGTGTTCGAGCAGCTCGAGACGACGGAGAACTCGCCGGAACGGGGCGCCCTGATCCGGAAGGCGCTCGCGATCTCGCAGCGCGACGCGCCCCTCGCCTGGGGCTACCACCCCATGAGCCTCGGGCTCTACCACGCGTGGCTGCGGAACACGAAGCCGCACTCGGTTCTGAACGGACCGGTGACGTACTACCGGCTTGATCCTTCGCTCCGGGAACAGTCGCGAACCGCCTGGAACCGTCCGGTCGTCTGGCCGCTCGTCGCCGGGGCGCTCATCCTGGTCGCGCTCGCGTTCCCCGCGGTCCTCGCGGTACGGCGCCGGCTGGAGCGCGTCGGATGACCTCGTACATCGTCCGCCGCCTCCTCTACGCGGTGCCGATTCTTATCGGCGTTAACGCGATCACGTTCGCCCTCTTCTTCGTCGTGAATCCCCCGGAGCGGATGGCCCGCCGCATCCTCGGGGAGAAGAACGTGACGCCCGCGCAAGTCCAGGCCTGGCTCGCCGACCGCGGCTACGACGTCCCCCTGTTCGTGAACCCAAATGCGAAAGGGGCCGGCCGGCTCGTGGAAACCGTCTTCTTCCGCAAGTCCCTGACCCTCCTCTGGCTCGACTTCGGCACGTCCGACCGGAACAACGTCTCGATCGGAGGCCAGATCCGCGAGCGCATGTGGCCGAGCCTGACGATCACGGTCCCGATGATGATCCTCTCGCTCCTCCTCTACATGTCCGGCGCCCTGCTGGTGGCCTGGGCGCGCGGGACCTACCTCGACACCGGGGCGGTCATCGTTTGCGTGGTCGCCATGTCCGTCTCGGCGCTCTTCTACATCGTCGGCGGCCAGTGGATCGTCTCCCGCGTCCTGCACCTCGCCCCGATCTCGGGCTACGACACCGGGCTCCATGCCCTCAAGTTCCTCTGGCTCCCGGTCCTCATCGGCATCGTCCGGGGCGCCGGCGGGGACATCCGGTTCTACCGGACGGTGTTCCTGGAGGAGATGGGCAAGGACTACGTGCGGACCGCGCGCGCCAAGGGTGCGAGCGAAGCCCGGGTGCTGTTCCGGCACGTCCTGCGCAACGCCCTGATCCCGGTCCTGACCGGCGTCGTGACCGAGATCCCGTTCCTGTTCATGGGGAGCCTGCTGCTCGAGACCTTCTTCGCCATCCCCGGGCTCGGGAGCTTCCTCATCGACGCGATCCAGGCCCAGGACTTCGCCATCGTGCGGGCCGAGGTCTATCTCGGGTCCGTGCTCTACGTCCTCGGGCTGATCCTGACCGACGTGAGCTACACGATCGCCGACCCCCGCGTGAGGCTCTCGTGATCGCGCCCGTCTGGCAGAACCTCGCGGTCCTGGCCGCCGTCGCCGGAGCCTCCTGGTTGTTGCGGATCGCTTCGACCCGCGAGGATTGGCGTAGCGCCTGGCGCCAGCTCACGTCCAACCGCATCGCGATGGCGTCGCTCGCGGTCATCGCGCTCTACGTCACGGTCGGACTCCTCGACTGCGTAGCCTGGCGCGACCGCGCGCTCGACGCGGGGGGCAAGCCCCTCTCGGATCCCGCGGGCCGCCCGATCCTGGAGACCCGGCCGCTGTCGGTCCTGGACCGGCTCTGCACCCCGCTCCGCACGAGAACCGAGAAGACGTACTCGGCGCCGCTCTCCGCCGTCCAGTTCACCCGGGAGGCCGTCGTGCGCGCCGACGGCTCGCGCGGCCGCGACTATCCGCGGCTCGCCTGGCCCCGGCGCCACCTCCTCGGCACCGACCGGGTGGGCAACGACGTCTTCTTCATGGCGCTCAAGGGCACGCGCACCGCCCTCCTGATCGGCGGGCTCGCGACCCTGATCGTGCTCCCGCTCGCGATCGTCTTCGGCCTCTCCGCCGGCTACTACGGCAAGCGGATCGACGACGCCATCCAGTACACGTACACGACGCTCTCCTCGATCCCGGACGTCCTCCTGATCGCGGCGTTCATCCTCATCTTCGGGCGCGGCCTTCCCCAGCTCTGCATCATCCTCGGGATCACGAGCTGGACGGGCCTGTGCCGGCTCCTGCGCGGGGAGGCGCTCAAGCTCCGGGAGCTCGACTACGTGACCGCCGCCCGCGCGCTCGGGTCGAGCGATCTCACGATCCTGGCGCGTCACCTGCTCCCCAACGTCATGCATATCGTCCTGATCTCGTTCGTCCTGCGATTCTCGGATCTCGTACTCACCGAGGCGATCCTCTCGTACCTCGGCATCGGCGTGGACCCCGCCACCGGGAGCTGGGGCCACATGATCAACGCCGCCCGGCAGGAGCTCACGCGCGACCCGGCCGTGTGGTGGAACCTCGCGGCGGCGTTCACGTTCATGCTCGGCCTCGTCCTTCCCGTGAACCTCTTCGGCGACGCGCTCCGCGACGCGCTCGACCCGCGGCTCAAGACCCGATGACCGCCGCCGGCGCCCGCGTCGCGACGGCATCCGCGGTCCTCGAGGTCGAGAACCTCAAGACCTGGTTCCGCGTCCGGTCCGGCCTCTCGAAGGCCGTGGACGGCGTCTCGTTCGCGGTGCATCCCGGCGAGAGCTACGCGCTCGTCGGGGAGTCCGGCTGCGGCAAGTCCGTGACCGCGCTCTCGATAATGGGGCTCGTCCCGCAGCCCGCGGGCTTCGTGGCGGGAGGCTCCATCGCGCTCGAGGGCCGGGGCCTCCTGACGCTCTCCGAGGCCGAACGGCGCCCCCTGCGGGGAGCCCGGATGGCCATGATCTTCCAGGAGCCGATGACGAGCCTCAACCCCGTCCTGACCGCGGGCGCCCAGCTAGTCGAGTCGCTCGCCCTCCACCGCGGGCTCACGGGGGCCGCCGCGACGGCGGAAGCCGTCGCGCTGTTCGGCCGGGTGCGCCTCCCCGACCCCGCGCGCGCGTTCGACGCGTGGCCGCACGAGCTCTCGGGCGGCCAGCGCCAGCGGGTCATGATCGCGATCGCGCTCGCCTGCCGCCCCGCCCTCCTGATCGCGGACGAGCCGACGACCGCCCTCGACGTGACCGTCCAGGACCAGATTCTTGAGCTCATCGACGACCTCCGGCGCGACACCGGGATGGCGGTCCTCCTCATCACCCACAACCTCGGACTCGTGCGGCAGACGGCCACCCGGGTCGGCGTCATGTACGCGGGCAAACTGGTCGAGGAAGCCGCGACCGCCTCGATCTTCCGCGATCCGCGCCATCCGTATACGGTCAAGCTGCTGGAATCCGTCCCCACCGCGCACCGCCGTCACCGCGCGCTCGCCGCAATCCCGGGGTTCGTGCCCGATGCCAGCGCCTATCCGGACGGGTGCCGGTTCGCCCCCCGTTGCCACCGCGCGTTCTCCGTCTGCCCCCTCGTCGTGCCGCGCAACCTCGCAGCCGCCCCGAAACACCGGGTCGAGTGCCACCTGTACGATCCCGAGTTTCAGGCCCGCGCGCTCCCGCCGCCCGTCGAGATCGCCGAAGCCCCCGCCGCGGCGGCGCCGCAGGGCACGGCCGAGTCACTCCTCTTGGCCCGCGGCGTCGAAGTGCACTTTCCGGTGACCGCCGGGGTCCTGCGGCGCGTGGTCGCGCGGGTGAAGGCCGTCGACGGCGTCGACCTCGTCGTCCCCCGCGGCGTCTCCGTCGCGCTCGTCGGCGAGTCCGGGTGCGGCAAGACGACGCTGGGCAAGGCCCTGCTCCAGCTCATTCGCCCGACCGCGGGATCGGTCGCGTTCCAGGGCACGGAACTAACGGCGCTTCGCGGCCGCGACCTCAAGCCCTTCCGCCGCCGGATGCAGATCGTCTTCCAGGACCCCTACGGCTCGCTCAACCCGCGGCTCACGGTAGGCGAGATCGTGACCGAGGGTCTCCGCGCCCATGGGCGAGAAGACTCGTCCGCCGTCGACGTGGGCGAACTGCTCAAGACCGTCGGGCTCGACGCGTCCGCCGCGAGCCGGTACCCGCACGAGTTCTCCGGCGGCCAGCGCCAGCGGATCGGGATCGCGCGGGCGCTGGCGGTCCGGCCGGACTTCCTCGTCTGCGACGAGGCGACGAGCGCCCTCGATGTCTCGGTCCAGGCCCAGATCCTGAACCTGCTCCGCGACCTGGGAAAGCGGCTCGGGCTCACCTACCTGTTCATCACCCACGACCTCGGCCTCGTCGAGTACCTGGCCGACCTCGTGTCGGTCATGTACCTCGGCCGCGTCGTCGAGTCGGGAACGGTGGAAGAGGTATTCGGGGCGCCGAAGCATCCGTACACGCAGGCCCTGCTCGCGGCCGTGCCCCGCGTCGACGCCACCGGGCGGAAGCGCATCCTCCTGGGCGGCGATGTGCCCTCCCCCGTGCATCCGCCCGCGGGCTGCCATTTCCATCCGCGCTGCCCGGAGGTGATGCCCCAATGCCGCGAGTCCTATCCGCCCGAGACGCCGCTCTCGACCTCCCGGTGCGTCCGGTGTTTCCTGTATCATTCCTGAGATGGATTGGCACGCGAAGATGAGCAAGGCCCTGCGCGTCGCCTCCGAGGCGGCCCGCGAAACCGGGAACTGGGTCCTGAAGGAACTTCCGGACCTCCGGGCGGGAGAGATCAGTGAGAAGGGCCCCCGGGACTTCGTCACGCGGCTCGACAAGGGCGCGGAGAAGATGCTCATGGACCGGATCCTGAAGGAGTTTTCGGGGGACGCGATCCTTAGCGAGGAAACCCCGGGCGCCATTCCCACCGCGGACGAGTTCTGGGTCATGGACCCGATCGACGGCACGAACAACCTGATCCACCGCTACCCGCGCTGGTGCGTCGGGATCGCCTACTTCGCCGGCGGGCGCCCCGAGATCGCGGCCGTCTTCGACCCGATCCACGGCGAGCTCTTCACCTGCAAGCGCGACGAGGGCGTCTGGCTCAACGGCGCTCCCGTCTCGGTCTCGACCGTGGCCGACATCGGGAAAGCGTACGTCGTGAGCGGGCTCCCGGCCAAGTGCCGCGACGACCTGCCCGCCTGGCTCGCCGGATTCGGTCGGGTCTCACAGGCGGTCATGACCACCCGCAAGTCCGGGTCCGCGATCCTGGACCTCGCCTACGTCGCCTGCGGCCGGTTCGACGGCTACTGGGAGCCGCGCCTCTCGCCCTGGGACATGGCGGCGGGTTCCCTGCTCGTCGAGGTGGCCGGCGGACTCGTGACCGACGACGCCGGAAAGCCCTGGACGCTCTCGGCCCCGGGCATCCTCGCCGCCAACGCCGACCTGCACCCTCAACTCCTGAAGCTGATCGCCCCCTGAGCCGCTCCGGCAACCCCCAAGCCCGCACCGTGAATGCCGCGATCCTTGCCCTCTTCTCCCTTTCCGGCTGGTGCGCGCTCACGTACCAGGTCATCTGGACCCGCTGGCTCGGACTGACATTGGGGACGTTCGAAGCCGCCAACGCGACCGTGACGGCGACGTTCATGGCGGGACTTGCCATCGGCTACCGGATCTTTGGCCGGCCTGCGGCGCGCCGCGAGCCCGGAAGAGCCCTCTTTCTCTATGGCGGGATGACGGCGGGGCTGGCCGGATTCGCGCTGCTATCGCCCTGGCTGCTCGCGTCGGACTCCCCCGTGGCAGGATTCCTCGGGATCGTCTCCTCCTCCCCCGTGCTCCGGGCCGCCGCGTGCGCGTCCGTGCTGTTGCCCCCGACGATCCTCATGGGCGGCACGCTTCCCGTCATGCTCGCGGCGTACCCCGCGTCACCGGGCGGTCTCGCCCGGCTCTATGCCGCCAACACCATCGGAGCCGCGGTGGGGCCCCTGACCGCGGGATTCGTGCTCGTCCCCGCGTTCGGGCTCGCGTGGACGGCGAGGACCGCGGGTGCGGTCGAGGCCCTCGTCGCGGTCGCCGCGATCGCGCTCTCCCGCAGGTTTGCCGCACCCCCGGTGCCGACCCCGCATCCCGCTTCCGTCGACCCCTCGTCCGCCGGAACGGCCTTCCCCGCCCTCCTCGCGTTCTCCGCCGGCGCCCTCTCGCTCGCCTTCGAGATCTCGCTCGTCCACCTCGTCGTTCTCACCGTCACGGGCGGGTCCGTCTATGGGCTCTCGCTCACGCTGGCCGCTTATCTCGGCGGGATGGGCGCCGGGGCCTGGGCGATCAGCCGGTGGCCGGCGCGGTCCCGGACGCGAGCGCTGATCGCGTGCGCGGCCGCGCTCGTCCTCCCCTGGGCCTTCGCCCTCACCCGTCCCTTCTGGGGCGATCTCTCCCACCTTCCGTACGCCCTGTGGCGGGCCGGGCTCCCGTTCGCGGGCGCCAAGGCGCTCGAGTTCTGCCTCGTCTTCGGCGCCATGCTGCCCGTCGCCGCCGGATTCGGGATCGCGCTCCCCGCGCTCGCGGTCGCGGCCCGGGCCGACGAGGACCCCGGCGCCGCCGGCAGGCTGTTCGCCGCCAACACCGCCGGTGCCGTGATCGGAGCTCCGATCGCCGGATTCCTTCTCCTGCCGGGACTCGGACTGGACATGACGCTCGCCATCCTAGGCGGAGCGTCTTTCCTGGCGGCGACAGCGGCGATTGCCGTCGCGTTCCCCGGCCGCCGGTACGCGGTTGCCGTGCTCGCACTGTCCGCCGTCCTTCCCCTCTTCCTTCCGCCTTCCGACCCCGCGATGCTCAACGTCGGCGGCCACTACCGGCCGTCCCGGTTCGTGGCGCGTGCGGGCGTATCCCCGATTGCGGATGGTGCCACCACGGAGGTAATCCGGTACGAACACGACGGTCTCCTGGGACATGTCGCGGTCCGCGACTCCGGGGGACGCCTGAGCCTCGTCGTCAACGGGAAGCCGGACTCTTCCAACGACATCGTGGACGCCACGACCATGGTCCTCAATGGCGCCCTGCCCCTGCTCCTGCACCCCGGCCGCGCCCGCGTCCTGATCGTCGGGCTGGGGGCCGGGATCACGGCGGGGGTGGCGCTGCGGCTCGGGGCCGCGGTCACCTGCGCCGAGATCGATCCCGGAGTTGTGGAAGCCGCGCGGTGCTTCGACACCTTCAACAACCGTCCGCTCGACGATCCGCGGTTCCGGCTCGTGCTCGACGACGGGCGGCATTTCCTGCGCATGACCCCCGATAGCTACGACGTGATCATCTCCGAGCCGTCCAACCTCTACGTTGCGGGCACCGTCAACCTCTTCACGGTCGAATACTTCCGGCTGGTGCGGTCCCGGCTGGCCGCCGGCGGACTCCTCTGCCTCTGGATGCACTATTACGGAGCCGGCCTCGACGACCTGCGCACCGTGATCCGCACCGTGGCGTCGGTCTTCCCCGAGCTCTCAGTGTGGATCAACCGGGTCGGTTGCGACATCTTCGTCATCGCCGGCGAGAGCGCGCAGACCGGCGACTGGTATCGCTGGAAGCGCGTCCTCACGACACCGGCCGAAGGGCTGGACCTCAACCGGATCGGGATCGCCTCCCCCGCCGAGCTGGCGAATCTATTCCTGTTCGGGAGCGTGGACGCGCGCGCGTTCGCGGGCCCGGGAACGCTTTGCACGGACGACCGCCCGACCCTCGAGTTCACGACCCCCCTCGTCCCGGACTCGGTCGTTATCCTGAAGGCGAACCGGAACGCGTTCGACACCTTCCCCGTGACCGAGCCCGTTCCGCTCGCGGGCGCGTCAGGCCGGGATCGGCGCGAGATCGGGGCCGCCGCGCGCGCCCAGGGCCGGACCGCGCGGGCCGCGGTCGAGGAGCGGGCGGCGGGAAATCAACCGAACTTGCGGTAGACGCCGAGCGTCAGGTCGGCGGTCCGGTCCCAACTGAACCGCGCCGCCTGGGCGATGCTGAGCTCGCTGAGCCGCTTCCGGTACGGGGCGTCCGTCGACACCCGCCGGATCGCCTCGACCCAGACCTCGGGATCGTCCGGGTCGAGCACGAGGGCGGCGTCGCCCGCGACCTCGCGATGGGCCCCGATGGCCGACGCGATGACGGGCGTGCCGACGCTCATGGCCTCCAGCAGGGGCAGGCCGAACCCCTCCTTGCGCGAGGGCATCAGGAACGCGACGGCCGAGGTGTGCAGCCCCTTGAGGTCGCGCTCCGAGACGTAGGGCAGGAACCGGACCAGGTGCTCGATGCCGCGCGCGGCGACGTCCTGCCGGTACCGGGTCGCCTTGATGTTCTCCGTGCCGGCGAGAATCAGCATCGGCGGGCTCGTCACCCCGATCTTGAGGTGCTCGAAGACCTCGAACAGGAGCGGGATGTTCTTGCGCTTCTCGTAGGCGCCCATCGCGAGCAGGTACGGGCCCGGGATGCCGAACTTCCCCCGGAGATCGGACTCCCACGTCGGGTCCGCGTCGCGGAACGTCTCGGAGACGGCCTCGGGGGTCACGGTCACGCGCTCGCCCGGCACCCGGAGCAGGCCGATGACGTCCTGCCGGGACGTCTCGGAAACCGTGATGACCGCGGCCGCCCGCTGTAGGGCCGCCGGGTACACGCGCGTCCGGTAGAGATGGCCCGCGTACTGCCGCGGATACGGCACGGCCGAGATCTCGCTGAACCGGCGCACGAAGATCGCGTCGTGGATCGTGACGATCACGGGGACCCGGCACCTCAAGGGCGAACCGTTCGCCGGGCAGTGCAGGAGGTCGAACTCCCGCGCCGCCCGCGGCAGGTGGACCTGCTCCCACGCGATCAGCCCGCCGAACCCGCGGACCCGGCGGATCCCGAAGGCGTCCAGGGGCAGGCCCTCGGGATCGGGCAGGAACGAGTCGGCGATGAGCGTGATCGCGGGGCGGTCGGCGCGGCGGGCGATGGCCCGCAACAGGTTCCGGGCGTAGACGCCCATCCCCCGGGGCCGGCCCTGCATGATCCGGACGTCAAAGGCGACTCTCACGTCCACATCCCGGGGGCTCCCCCCTGAAAAACGGCCTTTTCAGCCCCTCCAGGCCCTGGAACGCGTATCCTGCCAAGCCCACCCCGAACGACCGTCTGGAGGCCCCGGAGGCCCTGGAAAAGGCCTTCTGGAGCCTGTTTCAGAGCCCATCCCTGGTTCATGCTTCTATTGTACCGCCCATTCCTTGACGTGCCCGCCCGCCTCCGCGTACCCTCTGCCCATGAGTACCTCCCCTCTCTCCAACGCGGAACGCCAGGAACTCCTTGCCCTCTACCGGGACCTCCGGGTGGCCGACGTCCGGGACGGGCTGGACACGATGATGCACCACTGGACCGGGTCCATGTCCCCCGCGATCCGGCCGCTCTGGCGCACGCGCGCGTGCGGCATCGCCAAGACGGCCCGGCACGTGCCCTTCACGGGAACGGTACCCAACATGACCCCGGAGCAATACTGGGCATGGTCGGGCGAGTACTACGGCAAGATCAACCCCTACCCGTGGATGGACGACATCCAGCCCGGCGACTTCATCGTCATCGACCAGTCCGGCGTGGATGCGGGGCTCATGGGCTCGAACAACTCGATGGCCGGGTTCAAGTCCGGGGCGGTCGGCTACGTATCCAGCGGCGGGGTCCGGGATACGGACGAACTCATCCTCCAGAAGATCCCGTTCTGGAGCCCGTTCATCTCGCAGAAGATGGTCCAGGCCCGGCTCCAGTACGACACCAAGGACGTGCCAGTGTCCGTGGGTGGCGTGACCGTCCATCCGGGCGACGTCGTGGTCGCCGACGGCGACGGCGTCATCGTGGTGCCGCGCGCCCTGGCCAAGGACGTGGCAAAGTGGGGTGGCGAGGAGCACACGCGGGACAAGGCGACCCGCCGCAAACTCTACCAGGATCTCGGCAAGCCCCTGGACGAGACCGTCTAGCCGCCGCTTCCCTCCAGCTCGACGCTGTTGGAGTAGGACGGCACGGAGACCGGCCAGCCCGTCTTCTGTTCCAGGGTCTTGGCGTATTCGTCGGCGACGTTGGATTCAGCGTGGCAGACGAAGACCTTCTTCGGGGGCTTCGGCATGGACGTGATCCAGCGGAGCAGCTCGTCGCGATCCGCGTGGCCCGAGAAGCCCTCGATCTGGGCCACCCGCGCCCGGACGGGGATCTTCTCACCGAACAGCCGGATCTCCTTGACGCCGTTCAGAAGGGTCCGGCCCAGCGTGCCCTCGACCTGGTAGCCGACGAACAGGATCGTGGAATCCGCCCGCGGCAGGTTGTACTGGAGATGGTGCTTGATCCGCCCGCCGTTGCACATCCCCGCCCCCGCGATGATGACGACCCCGAGCATGTTGTTGATCTCCTTCGACTCCTCAGGCTTCCGGGTCGTCTTCAAACCGGGGAACGAGAACGGCGAGTGGCCGGCCCCGATCAGGCGCCGGGTGTCGAGATCGAGCGACTCCGCGTGCCGCTTGAACACGTTCGTGACGCTGATCGCCATCGGGCTGTCGAGGTAGATCGGACACGGCGCGATCTTCTTCTGCATCAGGAGGCTGTTCAGGAAGTGAAGCAGTTCGTGCGCGCGCTCCACGGCGAAGCTCGGGATCACGAGATTGCCCTTCGCCTGGATCGTTTCGGTCAGGATTTTGGCGAGCCGGTCCTCGATCCCGGCCGGGTCCTCGTGCAGCTTGTTCCCGTACGTCGCCTCCGTGATCACGTAGTCCGCGGCCGGCGGGGTGCCGGGATCCTCGATCAGCGGACGGTCCCACCGGCCGATGTCGCCGGAAAACAGCACGCTCGTCTTCCCGCCCTTGGCCGGGCCTTCGATCAGGACCGACGCCGCCCCGAAGATATGCCCGACCACGATGAACCGGGCGGTCATCCCCCCCGCCAACTGCACGGTGTCCCCCAGCTTGACCGTCGCCCAGTGCCGCGCCACGTCCTTGGCGTCGGACGCGGTGTACAGCGGCTGCTCGGGGAACCGGCCCTGCCGCCCCTCGCGCTGGTGGCGGAACCGCTTGTGCTTCGCGTCTTCCTCCTGGATGAACCCCGAGTCCTCGAGCACGATCTGGGCGATCTCGGCGGTCGGCGCCGTGGCGTAGATCTTGCCGTTGAACCCCTCCTTCACGAGCTTGGGGAGGAGGCCGCAGTGGTCGAGGTGGGCGTGGGTGAGAAGCACCGCGCTGAGGTCGTGTGGATCGCAGGGGAACGATTCCCAGTTGCGCCCCATATAGTCGCGCTCCTGGAACATGCCGCAGTCGACGAAGACCCGCGCACCCCCGGCCTCGACGAGGTACCTAGACCCCGTGACCTGCCGGTCAGCGCCGAAGAAGGATACGTTCAACGAAGCCCAGCGGGAGACCGGAATCGAACCGGCGTGAGCAGCTTGGAAGGCTGCCGTTCTACCATTGAACTACTCCCGCGTTTCATGAGGACCATTCCACGATTCTAGCGTGTCTCCCGGAGTCCTGCCGGAAGGAATACCAGACAGGTCGGGGAGGTGGCGGCGGTCTCGGAGCCGCGCGTCAGACGGCCGGTGGCGGAATCGCGGCGGAAGACGACGATGTTATGCGAGTGCATGTTCGCGCACAACAGCCAGCGGCCGTCCGGCGAGAGCGTGAAGTTCCGCGGATGGCCTCCCCCGCACGGCACAATCTCGACGAGCGTGAGCGTGCCGTCCTTCGAGACCGACCAGACGGCGAGGCTGTCGTCGCCTCGGTTGGACCCGTACAGGAAGAGCCCGTCGGGCGAGACGTGGATGTCCGCCGTCCAGCTCGGCTTCGCGGTGGCCGGCCGGCCGGCGGGAAGCGTGGTCACGGTCTGGAACGGCTCCAGCTTGCCGCTGACCCGCTCCCACTCGAACGCGGTCACGGTGTTTCCCATCTCGTTGATCAGGTAGGCCCAGCGACCCGAAGGATGAAACGTCATGTGCCGGGGCCCGCTGCCCGGCTCGATGGCCGTGCTCCGCGGGTCGAGGGGGCGGGCCGTCTTCGCGGCGCGGTCGAGCGCGAATCCCCGTACGAGGTCGGTCCCCAGGTCCATGACGTAGAACCGGTTCCCCGAGGGATCGAACGTGGCCGAGTGCGCGTGCGGGCCCTCCTGCCGCTTGGGGTCCGGGCCGTGGCCCTCGAATCGCAGGGCCGTCCCTTCCTCCGCCGGGAGTCCGTTCTCCAGCGGGTAGACGGCCGCCGAGCCCGAGCTGTAGTTGGAAACGACGAGGTACTCGCCCTGCGGGTCAACGGCGACGTGGCAGGGCCCGGTCCCTCCCGACCGGCGCCACGGCCCGACCACGGCCTTGCCGCCGCCCAGCCGCACCGCGGCGACCGCCCCGGATTCGAACCCTTCGAACTGCCCGGTCTCGCTGACGGCGTACACGATGGGCCGGGAGGGGTGCAAGGCCACGAAGCTCGGGTGCTTGAGCTCCGCCAACAGCCGGGGCGCGCCCAGCACGCCGGCCTCGCCGTCCCAGTCCGCGATGTAGAGCCCCCGCGACACGCCGGCCGGCCCGGCCTCGCCGCCGGTGTAAGTGCCGATCAGGACCCCGTTCGTCTCGCCCATCCGGCCCCGATCATCTCATAGCTGGACCGGGACGTGAGGTAATGAGAGGATACGGGGATGAGCGAAAGCCACCCATGATCGAGGGCCCCCGGCCGGTCAGGCCCAACGAGTACCGGAGCCTCCTCAAGCTCGTGAACCGCACCTTTATCGGCTCCCCCGGCGAACGCGGGATGGAATCCCTGTATCCGTGGCATCTCAGCTCCGAGAACCGCCGGAACCTCTGGGTCACGGTCGAGAACGGCAAGGTCGTCTCGCACGTGGGGGTCAGCAAGCGCGCCCTGGCGGTCGACGGGGTCAGGATCCCGCTGGGGCTCATGAGCGCGGTCGCGACCGATCCCGCCTACCGCGGCGCGGGACTCGCATCGAGGATCATCGAGGTTCTGCGTTCCCGGCACGACCGGGAGGGCCTCGACCTCTACTTCATTTCCGGGGACCGGGGGCTCTACCGCCGGATCGGGGCGGTGCCCGTCGGCCGCCGTCTTCACTTCGTCCTCACCCCCGCCGCGCTCGGGCTATTCGCCCATCCCGACGTCTCCTTCCGCCCCGCGGGACCCCGCGACCTGGCGGCCATCGCCGCGCTCCACGCCCGCGAGCCGGTGCGGATCCTCCGCCCGGTCGCGGACTTCCGCCGCGTGTTCCGCGCCGGCTGGGCCGTGCTCTCCCCCGCCAGGTTCTTCGTCGCGGAAGCCGGCGGGCGCGTCACCGCGTACTTCGTCGCCGGGGTCACGCGCAAGGCCGGTGGACCACAATCGGGCCGCCTCGTAGTCGTCGAGCACGCGGGGTCGCGGACGGACCTCCTGGCGGCCCTGCACGCCGCGTGCCTCGCGTGGGGCAAGCGGCGGGTCGAGCTGACCGTCTCGCCGCACGAGCGCGAGAGCCTCGCCCTGCTCTCGGGCCGTCACCTCGGTGAACGTCACGTGCCCGTATACGACGCCATCGCCATCCTGAACCTCGAACGGCTGATCCGCCGGCTGCGCCCGGTCCTCGCGAAACGCGCCGGGCCGGCCGGGCGGCGGCTCGAGGGCGGCGAGTTCAACTTCAAGCCTTTCCTCGCGCTCGGGGCCTCCAGGGTCGCGGTCCCGCGCGAGGTGATGACCCGGTTGATCTTCGGCGAGCCGACCCGCGACCGGCCACCGGGCGTCCGCGCCGATGGCGCCCTCGGCCGGGTCCTGCGCGCCGGGTTCCCGATCCCCCTCGCGAATCCCGGAATCAGCTACGTCTGATCGCCGGCTACAGCCACGGATCGAAGTACCCGAACAGCCGCTCGAGGATCCTGGTCCAGAGGGGGCGGCCCGACCAGCGGCCTATCGTGATCTCTCTCGCGGCACGCGCATCCCGCAGGAACCGGTCCGTGAGCGCGCGCACCGCCCCCCTCGACCGGGCTTCCAGGTCGGCCTCGAGGTTGACGAGACCGCTCAGCGTGTCGAGGTTGGATGAACCGATGAGGGCCCAATCCCGGTCGGCCAGCGCGTACTTCGCGTGCAGGAACGAGGGCTGATACTCGAAGATCCGGACTCCCGCGGCCAGCAGGGACCCGTAGTGTCGCCGGCCGGCGAACCTGAAGACGAAGTGCTCCCGGCGGGGTGTCGGGAGGAGCAGTCGGACGTCGACGCCCCGGCGGGCGGCCCGCCGCAGGGCGTACCGCAGCAGCGGACTCGGGATGAAATACGTGGTGCAGATGTAGGCGCGCGTCCGCGCGCGACTGATGGCGCGGCGCATGAAACGAAACGGCAGGCGCCGGCCGAGCGCCGACGGCAGCACGCGAAGATCCTCCCGTCCGCGAGGGCGGGCGAAGGAAACACCGGGGAATGGGCGCAGGGGAACTTTCGCGCAGTGACGCCAGTCGCGCGCGAATACCTCCCTGAACTGCGCCACTACCGGACCCTCCATCCTCGCCCCCACGTCCCACCACCCGGCCGGCGGATTGCCCGCCCATCGGTCGCCGTATCCGAATCCCCCGATGCAGGCGGCGGCGCCGTCGAACACGGCGATCTTGCGGTGATTCCGCCGCAGCAGGCGGTTCAGCCGGAGCGTCCACCGGAACGGGTTGAAGATCCCGACGTGGCCGCCGGCCTCCAGCAGCGGCCGCCAGGACCCGGGTCCCATGCGGAAGCTGCCCAGGGCGTCGACGATGACGTGCACACTGACGCCCCGTCGCGCGGCCCGCGCGGCATCAGCCAGAAACGACCGTCCGGTGGCGTCGTCGTCCCAGATGAACGACTCGAGAAGGATCTCGCGCCGGGCCCCGCGGATGCCGGATCGCAGGGCCGCGTACCACGCGGGACCACCGGCCAGGACCGCGAACGAATTCCCGCCGACGACCGGAGGGCGGAAGAACGCCCGCCGCCGTCGCGCCCGCTCGAGGAGGGTCAGCGGCCCCCCATCGCCAGGTCCACGACGATCGGGAGGTGGTCGGAGGCGCGGCGGGCGAGCGAATGACTGGAGCAGTACGCGTGCCGGCAGGCGACGGGACCGCGCAGGAAGACGCGGTCCAGGGCGACCACCGGGTACCAGGCGGGGAAACTGCGCGCCGACCCGTGGTGGCGACCCCAGGCCGACGCGAAGCCCGCCTTGCGGAGCGGACTTCTGCGGCCGGCCAGCACGCCGGTCCAGTCGTTCATGTCCCCGGCGATCACGATGCGGCTCGCCGCCTTGAGCTCGGCCAGCGGGGCGGATGACAACAGCCGCCTGATCTGCCACCGCCGCTCGACGCCCGACAGCCCGAGGTGGACGTTGACCGCGTGGAGATGGACCCGCTTCCTCCCCGCCAAAACCGAGATGTCCGCGATGACCGCGCCACGGCGCTTCTTCATCGGGAACGAGAGGTCAAGATGCACGGTTCGCAGGATGGGATAACGCGAGAGGATGGCGTTGCCCCACCTGCCCTCCTCCAGGCGGACATTGGGCGAGAACACGAGGTAGGGATACCCCAGGACCCCGGCCCACGAGCCCGTCTGGCGGTCGTGCCGGAACCGGGGGATGCTCTCGGCCACCTCCTGGAGCAGAACGATGTCGGGATTGTGGAACCTGATTACCTCGGTCACGCGCCAGGGGCGGTAGCGCCGGTCGAGACCTCCGATGCCCTTGTGAACGTTCCACGTCAGGACGCGGACGACGCCCGGATGCCTGCGGACGGCCCGCTCGGGCGGCTTCGAGAACCAGGCGGGCGGCGAAGCGGCGGCAAGGCGCCCGTTCAAGGCCATTGCAGTCCTCCTGACTTGACGCCGGATCCCACGATCATCGCGAACAATGGCGTGCCAAGGGCCAGAGTCGAACTGGCGACACCCGGTTTTTCAGACCGGTGCTCTACCAACTGAGCTACCTTGGCGCGAATACCTGATGATTCTACCGCCGTTTCGGCGGGAACGTAAGGCGGGTGCTGCTACTGGGGCCCCTGGCCGGTCGCGTTCTTCATCCGTTCCGTGAACGCCGCGTCCCGCGCGGCGGCCTTCCGCTTGATCTCCTTCTTCACCGCCGCCTCTTCCGCGGCCCGTTCCTCGCGAATCGCCTTCATCCTCGCCCCGAAACCGTGGGCCGTGTAGACCTTGACGATGGGCTTCTCGTTGAGGTCGGCCGCGATCGAGAGCGGCGTCACCCCGCTCTTCGACTTGACGCTCGCCGAGGCCCCGTGCTTGAGCAGGAGTTCGACCATCTCGACGTTGCGCTCCTGGGTCGCGTAGTGCAGGGGGGTCATCCCGAACTCGGTCCGGGCCGAAACGTCGGCACGGCGCTCGAGGAGGACCTGGGTCACGTCGATGTGGCTGAAAAAGACGGCCATGTGGAGGGGGGTCCAGCCCCGGTCGTTCCTGACGTTCGTCGCCGCGCCCCCCTCGAGCAGCGCCTTCACCGTGTCCGTGTAGCCCCGCATCGAGATCTCGATGAGCATGGGAACGCCGTTCTTCGGCGTGTTCGGGTCCATGCCCGCGCGGAGAAATATCTGCACGTTCTCGAAGTCGTTGCGCTCCACGCAGTCGATGAACTCCCCCACCGTGAAGGCGATGTGGCGCTGGTTCAGCATCTCGAGGGCGTCATCGATGGCGTCGGCCGGCGCCGCACTGGGGAGGCCGGCCGCCACGGCCACCGCGAGGGCGGCAAGGATGAAGCCGTGTCGCATGATGCGGTGCATTTTATCCGACGCTGAACCGTTTGTCGAGCGCGTAATGCCCCTCGAGGTCCACGATCTCGTGGAAGTCGTGGAAAGTCAGGAGGCGGTCGAGGACGTCGCGGGTGGTGCCGGTTTCGCGCAGGTGCCGGAAGACCTCGGTCTGGGCCCGGGCCGCCGCGAACAGCCCCGTGAGCGGGAACACGGCGATCTTGAACCCGAGCGCGCGGAGCTCCCCGCGGTCCAGGATCGGGGTGACGCCGCCCTCGAGCATGTTCGCGACGAACGGGGGCTGGACCTGCGCCGAGATCGCCTTGAGCTCGTCCAGCGACTGCGGCGCCTCGACGAACACGGCGTCCGCGCCGGCCGCCTTGAACGCCTTCGCCCGGCGGATCGCCTCGTCGAGGCTGCCGGTCGCCTCCCGGGCGTCGGTCCGTCCGACGACGAAGAAGTCGGCGTCCCCCCGCGCGTGGATGGCGGCCTTCAGCCTCTGGACATGTTCCTCGAGGGGAACCACCTTCTTGCCCTTCATGTGGCCGCACCGCTTAGGCCAGACCTGGTCCTCGAGGAAGCAGCCCTTCGCCCCCGCCGCGATGAGTTCCTTTACCGTCCGGATGACATTCAGCGTGCCGCCGTATCCGGTGTCCGCGTCCACGATGACGGGACAGTCCACGACCCGGCAGACCCGGCGCGCGGCCTCGATGATCTCGGTCTGGGTCAGGAGGCCGATGTCGGGCTCCCCGAGTTGGCTCGCGGCGACGCTGTAGCCGGAGATGAAGAGCGCCTCGAACCCCGCGCGGCGTGCGACCTTCGCGGAGAGGGCGTCATAGACGCCCGGGGCGAGCAGGAACCCCTGCGAGTCGAGAATCCGTCCGACCGAGGTCATCGCCATCAGCGCATCATACCCTTCGACTCCCTCGCTTCGCTCGGTCGCTCAGGGCAAGCCGGAACCGATGACGGGCAGGTCGGCCGCGGGCGCGCCAGTGATGCTCTCCGCGCCCCGCGCCGTCACGATCACGGTGTCCTCGAGCCGGATGCCGCCCCAGCGCCCGAAGTAGACACCCGGCTCGACGGTGACGACCATCCCGGGCCGAAGTATGGTCTTCTCCCCCCGCGCCAGCCTCGGGCGCTCGTGGATTTCCAGCCCGACCCCGTGGCCGAGGCCGTGGATGAACCGGGAGCGGAGAGGGCCCAGCGCGCGCCGGGCGGCGTCGTCCACCTTCCCCGTCGCAATGCCCGGCCGGACCGCGGCACGGCCGGCCCGGTACGCGCGCGCCACCGCGCCGTAGGTCCGCCGCTGGCGGGCCGTCGCCCGGCGCCACACCCACGTGCGCGTGCAGTCGCTGGCGTACCCATCGACGAGCGCGCCGAAGTCCGCGAGAACGAAGTCTCCCGGAGCAAGCCGACGCGGTCCGGGCACGCCGTGCGGGAGGGCCGACCGCCAGCCGAAGAGCAGGATCGTCTCGAAAGACGGACCGGCGGCCCCGAGCTCGCGCATCCGGACGTCGAGGGCCGCCGCCGCCTGCGCTTCCGTCATCCCCTCGCGCAGGATCCAGGGCAACTGCGCGCCCGCGGCCGCGGCGATCGCGCCCGCGCGGCGGATCGCGTCCAGCTCACCGGCGTCCTTGACCTCCCGGCAGGCCTCGACGAGTCCGGAAAGCGGGACGAGCATGGCCGAGTCCCCGATCGACGACCGCAGCCGGACCGCCGCCGCGTGCGTCACGGCGTCGGCCTCGAACCCGACGCGATGGATACCCAGTCGCGACAGCAGCGGCTTGAGCCGGCCGGCCCCGGGAACCAGGACGGTCCAGGGGGCACGCACGCTCCGCCGGGCCGCCTCGTAGCCGAGCGGCGAAGAGCAAAGGATGGCCCGGTTGGGCGTCACGAGGGCCCAGGCCGCGTCCCGGGCCCCGGCGAGATAACCGACGGAGATCGGGTTAGTGGCGAGCAGCGCGGACTCCCGCCCCGCGGCGAGGCCCTTTCGCAGATCGCGAAGCCGGCGCAGTGCGGCGTTCATCGCGCCACCTTCGCCAGCCGGTCGCGGACGGCGGCCGATCCCGGGAACCTTCGATCCATCTCCCGTAGGATACCGCGCGCCTCGGCCGGACGTCCCCTCGCCGTGGCGACGTCCGCCCGCAGCAGTTCCACGTCGAAGACCCCCGGCCACCGGGTCGCGATCTCGGCGATCCGCCGGGCGGCGAACTCGAGACTCCCCGCCTTCATAGCCAGCGTGACATCCATGAGCTCACCCGTCAGTCCCCACGGATCGACCGCGACCGTCTCCGCCCGCGCCCGGCGCGCGCCCGCGGAATCCCCCAGCGCGAGGGAGCGGTCGAAGGCCGTGGAGAGGGGCGCCACCCAGACGGGCCGCAGCCGGCGCACGCGGTCGAGGCGGCCGGGCGTCAGCGGCCCCGTGAGGTCGAGTTCCGCCTCGGCCTCGAGCGCAAGCGGGTGCGCCGGCTCGGCTGCCAGCGCGAGGTCAAACCGGGCCCGGGCTCCCGCCAGATCGCCCCCCGCGACCCGGCGGGCGCCGTCGAGATACGCGAGATCCGCCGACGCCCCGCAGGCGAGCCAGACCGCGACGAGCCCGACGGTGGCCGCCGCCATCGCCACAGGCCGGGCAGGCACCGCGGACGGGGTGGGAATGGCTTTCCGGGACATCGCCAGCGACGAGGCCAGGAAGACGACCAGCAAGGCGAGCACGGGAACGTGGAGCGGGAAATCCACCAGCGCGAATATCGCGAAAGCCGCGAGCGCCGCCCCCGCCGCGTACCGGTCGGGATCGGCCATGCTGAACCGCGACGCGATCCGCCACCAGCACGCGAACCCCCAGATCGCGAGCCCCAGCCCGATGAGCCCAAGCTCGACTGCCACCTGCATGATCTCGCTGTGCGCGTAGTCGGTCACGAACATGGCGAACTCCCGCGCCCGGAATCCCGGCCACGCTTCGACGAAGCCGCCCGGCCCGATCCCGCCCATCGGAGAGTGCCTGATCATTCTCAAGGAGGCGTCCCACATCCCGGCCCGCGCGAACGCCCTGGGCTCCCCGCCCTTAGCCTGTGCCGCAAGGCGTCGCACCGCCCCGTTGGGGCTCGCGACCGCCACGATGATCGCCACGAACACGACCGCCCAACCAGCCCAACGGAACCCGCGCGGTCGCCACCGGCGGGCGAGGACCACGATCACTGCGAGCGCGAGCAGACCTGCCCGGGATCCGCCCGTCAGGACATCACCCACCAGGAGCACGAGAGCGGCTACGGCCCACCACCTCGCCCGTCCCCGCATAGTCACCACCCATGCCGCCGCCACCCCCACGCCCGCGCAGGCGAGCGCGGCGTGATGATTCGCGTTCACGAAGCTTCCTGCCACGCGCAGACCCGTCCCCGGGGGAAGCGCAGCCCGCTGCATTAACGCCAACAGCGAGTCGGCCACCGCAAGGCCGAGCGTGGCCCGCGCGGCCATCCGCGCGGACACGACCGGCCACCGGAAGAGCACGATCGCGGCGGCACCCGCGATCGCGAGAACCTGCACGATCGATCGCGGTCCGTCCAGCGACCACAGGACCGTGGCCGCGAGCCAGCCAGCCAGCCCGAGCCACGGCCACGCCAGCCCACGGCTCGCTCGTCCGCGCAGAACTGCATAGCCGCCGAGTCCCGCCAGGACAGCGGCGAAGACCCGGCTCTTCACCGCCCATTCCCCCGCCCCCGCCTGCGGCCAGAGATACGCGGCTAAAAAAAGGGCGACGTACCCCCAACCCGCACGATCAGTCACCCGCATGAGCCGTGATGTTACGAGGAGCCCAGGATATTCGAGAGCAGACCGGACAATGAGGTGCGATCCGCTTCGGGAAGTCTTCCGAGCTTCCTGATGACCAGCGTCCTTTCGACGGTCGCAATCACGGGCTTCAGCGTTGATGGGGCAACAAGGCCGGCTTCCTGCCATCCGCTGATTGGCGCACCCAAGCCGCCCGTTCCCGGCTGACTCGTGACAGCCATCAGGATGACGCCGGGACTTCCCTGGTTGTACCGCGATGTGCTGACAACGGCCGCGGGACGGCGCTTCGAGCTCCGCTGGTCCGTGAAGGGAAAGGGGACCAGAACGATGTCGCCGAACTCAAACTCGATCGTAGGCGGCATCGGCCGGATTGTCCCATATACGCGCGAACGCCGATTCCGCCAGCCGTCCCATGCCTCGCACGGCGTCACGGTCATCGGCGGCTTCAGTGAGACCGATGACGAACCGTTCCACCGCCTCGCGACGCTCGGCGGGCAGGGCCCGGATCCTGGTGATCAGCTCCTCGACGCGGACCTCTTCAGGGCTCATGCCCGAATTATACTCCGAAGGATGTCCCCAAATGCTTGCGCTCCGCGAGGTCGGCGTAGGCATGTTCGATCTGTTTGAGCATGGTCCGGATCGAGAACTCGCTGCCGATGAGCTTGGCGCCGGCGCGGCCCATCCGGCGCGCCCGCGCCGGAGACCGCAGGAGCCCCACGAGCCGCGCCGCCATCGCATCCGGCCGCTGCGCCGGAACGAGCCAGCCCGTAACGCCGTCCCGGACGGCTTCGGGCGTCCCGTTCACGGCGGTCGCGACCACGGGAAGGCCGGCGACCGCGGCCTGCAGAACCGACCGCGGGAGCCCCTCGAAGAGGGACGAGAGCGCGAAGACGTCGGACGCGTGCAGGAGATCCGGGATGTCGCGCCGCCAGCCCGGGATCACGAGACGATCCCCGATTCCCAGCTTGTTGCCCAGTTCCCGGGCGGCCGCCTTGAGCTCCCCGTCGCCGCACATGAGGAACCATGCGTCCGGCACGGCGCGGGCGACGACAGCCGCGGCCCGGACGAAGTCCAGCGGCGCCTTCTGGGGCTTGAAGTTGCCCACCGTGATCACCAGGTTCGCCGAGGGCGGAATGCCGAGGGTGCGGCGAACCGCGATCCGACCCCGCTTCGCCCGGGCGAACTCCCCCGGCTCGATCCCGCTCCGGATCACGCGGTACTGGTTCCGGCGGCCGATTCCGGCTTTGAGTCCCCGGTCCACGTTCTCCCGGCTCACGGCGATCAGCAGGTCCGTCCGCGGTGCCACGAGCCGCTCCAGCCCGACGTACAGCGCGCGCACGGGCGCCCGCTGGAAGTCGTTGAATCCCCAGCCATGAACGGTGTGGATCACGACGGGAACGCCCGCCCAACCCGCGGCGATCCGGCCGAGGATTCCCGCCTTCGACGAGTGCGTGTGAAGGATATCCACGTCCTCCCTATGCAGGTGATCCCGGTACCTGAGCACGAAAGCCAGGTCGTCCGCGGGCCGGATCTCGCGGTGCAGGGACGGGAACCAGTGGACCCGCGCGTCCGGGATCCGGCGCGCTTCGGCGTCGAGCACTCCTCCGCATCCCGCCGCCAGGCTTACCCGGTACTTCCGCCGATCGTGGTGCGCCACGCAGTAGAGCGTGTTCTGCTGCGCGCCCCCCAGCTCGAGCTTCGTGATCAGGTGCTCGATGTTGAGCCGCCGGCCGGCCATTCGCGCGTTCAGGACCGCAGGAGCTTGAGGTTGGCGCGGACCCACTCGACCTCGTTGGCCAGTCCGTCCTCGATGGACGTCTTGGGCGCAAAACCGAGCTCGGCCCTGAGGCGCGTGGCATCGGCTTCGGTCACCTCCATGTCTCCCGCGGCCGCCGGCAAGCGTGCGATCTTCGCCTTCAGCCCAGCCAGCCGCTCGACGATGGCGATCGTGTGGTTGAGGCTGACCTTGTGGCCGCCGCCGAGGTTGAGGAGGAGGCCCCCCTTCCCCTTCGCGAGCGCGGCCACGAGCGCGTCCACGACGTCGCCCACGTAGGTGAAATCCCTCTGCTGGTCGCCCGTGCCCAGAATCGTGAACTCATCGCGGTCGAGGACGGTCCGGATCAGCCGGGGGAACGCCATGTCCGGGCGCTGCCTGGGGCCGTAGACGGAGAAGAAGCGGAACGCCATCGCCGGCACGAGTCCCTGGGCCGCGTACTGGAGGCAGAGCTGCTCGGCTGCCAGCTTCGTCACCCCGTACGGCGAAACCGGCCGCACCGGGCCGTCCTCGCGCATGGGCACCGGAACCGATCCGTACACTGACGCCGAGGACGCGAAGACAAAGAGGCGGACCATCCGCGACGCCTCGAGGAGGCGGTGCGTGGCCAGGATGTTGTGCTCGGCGTAGAGCGCGAAATCCGGACCGAAACTTCCGCGCACCCCGGGCTGGCCCGCGAGGTGGACGACCACCTCGATACCGTTGAGGAGCGGCGCGATCTCCGCGGACCGCAGATCGGCCTCGTGGAACTGGAACCGCGGGCTCTCGATGAAACCGGACATGTTGGCTTCCTTGAGGGCGCGGGAGTAGTACGGGGTGAAGCAGTCGATGCCGACCACCTCGTGGCCCGCGTCGAGCAGGCGCTCGGCCAGTGTCGATCCGATGAATCCGGCGACACCCGTCACGAGCACCTTCATCGCAGGTCCTCCACCCGGAACCGCGCCCCCGCGCGCTCGCCGTAAGCGGCGACCAGCCGGCCGGTGTCCAGGCCCTCGCGCATGGCGTCCTCCATCCCCCCGTAGACCCAGCTCCCGTAGCGTCCGATCGAGAGGATGTTCCGGGCCGCCAGCCAGCGCAGGGCCGCCCCGCGCGCCTGCGGATACGCGCGGTCGAAGACGACATAGCCGCAGGGGATGTCCACCGCGATCTCGCGCACGATCCGGCATCCGCGGCCCAGCACGCCCAGGTCGCGCAGGCCCAGGCGCGCGCGCGCGAGCGCCGCCCCGATCCCCGGCCGGCGGCCGGAGGCGTAGGACATCTCCGCGGAGATGATCCCGGCCCCCGGCGGGGCGTCGGCGTGGTTGATGTTGGCCGGGAACCCGACGCGGAAGAACGAGAACCTCCGTTCCGGAACGTAGATCCAGTGCTTCGTGCGCTCGTGCGGCCCCCGGACGAGGTAGTGCAGGCAGAGGACGCCCACCGAGCGAAGGCTCGAACGGGCCCGAGCCATCGCCGGCGGGAGGGGGTCGAGCCGTCCCAGGAGCTCGGGCAGCGGCAGGCTGGAGACCAGGACGCCGTACGGCTGGGGCCCGGCCCCCGCGAACTCGGCCACGCGCGAACGCCAATGGATGCGCCGCAGCGGAGAGCCGGTCTTGACCGACCGGGCGAGGGCGCGCGCGAACGCGAGCGGCAGGACCTCGATCCCGCCGTGCCGCGGATGCTCGAGCATCGCGTTGTACCCGGAGCTGATGTGCCGCCGGGCGAGCGCTCCGCGCACGATCTCGTGGGGATCGGGCTTCGGCAGGAACCGGCCGCCCTGCAGGGGCAGGAGCTGGGCCAGCCGGATATGGAACTGCTTCTCGTTGAACGGCTTCATGAAGTGCCGCAGGAACCCCGGCCCCCACGTCCGCCGGATCCAGTCCTCGTAGGTCTCGCCCGGCTTCCCCGGCCGCGCGGCGTCGCGCGCGCGCGCGTAGCCCATGACGCACTCGCGGATGAGCTTCGCATCGTGGCCGAACGTGTTCGCCTGGAACGGGTAGGGCGTGTCGAGTCCCTTCAGGTGCACCCACGAATCCCGGGGCGCGCTCATGAGATTCCGGCCCAGCATCCGGTGCACGAGGCGCCTGATTTCGGCGTCCCGGAAATGCAGGTAGTGCCCCGCGTGGTCCACGGTGAACCGGCCCGCGATCTCGGTCCGGCAGGTCCCTCCGACGCGCGCCTCGCGCTCGAACACGCGCGCCCGGCGCCCGAGGGAAAGCGCCGCCGAGAGCCCCGCGAGCCCGGCGCCGGCGACGAGGACCGTCACCGCCGGGTCTCCTCCATCCGCACCGACGCGAGACGTACGGCCGCGGACATGGCGGCCATCACGACGACGCCCGAGACCAGCAGCGCGCGCTCCCAGTTCGCCTGCACTACGAACCACGCGAGCGCGCCGAGGAGCGCGCCGACCACCCACAGCACCACGACCGCGCGCTCGCGCGTGTAACCGATCTTCACGAGCCGCAGGGGCACGTGGTCGGGCGACCCCATCATCACGGGCTTGCCCTGCTGGCGCCGCACGGCCATGACGAACAGGGTCTCGAAGATCGGAACCCCGAGGACGAGGAGCGGCGCGATCACGCCGAGGTTCGTGTTCATCGAGTAGCCCTGCCCGATGGCGACCGCGGAAAGGAGAAACCCGAGGAAGAGCGCGCCCGCATCCCCCATGAAGATCCGGGCCGGAGCGCGGTTGTAGTTCAGGAAACCCAGGGTCGCGCCCGCGAGCGCGGCGGCGGTGAGGGCGTCGTTGAACCGGCCGTGCTGGGCCGAGATGACCCAGAACCACAGGGAGGCCACACACGCGACGCCGGCCGCCAGCCCGTCCATGATGTCGAGGAGGTTGAACGCGTTCGTGATCCCGACCATCCACACGAGCGTCAGGGGCATGGCTACCCAGGGATTATCGACGAACTTGATGTGGACGCCGAGCGAGATGGGCACGAGGGCGGCGACGGCCTGGATCGCGAGCTTGACCTTGGGGCGAAGCGGCGATACGTCGTCCCAGAGCCCGAGGAGGAAGACGATGCCCGCCCCCGCCAGGAGGCCGACGACGCCCCGGATGCGGAGCGCGAGCGGCCCCTCCCCGTCCGCCAGCTTCACGGCCACCACCGTCACGATCACCGCGAGGAAGATCGCGACGCCTCCCAGGTACGGCACGGGAGCCCGGTGGCGCTTCAGCCCGCGATCAGGCCGGTCAATGACGCCGGTGCGGAAGGCGATCCGGCGGGCGAGGGGCGTGAGGGCGAGAGCCAGCACGAGGGCGGAGGCGAACGCGATGAAAGTGGGAGCCATGGGTCAGGTCCGTTCCGGCGGAACCGCCCGGCCGGTCATTCCGCCGCAGGGGCGGGCAGGGAATCCTGGCTGGCCAGCCGGATGGAGAGGGCGATCTTGTGCGCCTGCGGCTGGATCTTGGTCACCTTGACCATGACCTCCTGGCCCGGCTGCACGACCTCCTCCGGCTTCTTGAAGGTCTTGGCGGACAGGTGCGCCAGCGGGATCAGTCCCTCGATGACGTCGTCCAGCGCGGCGAACGCGCCGAAGCTCGTGACGTTCGTGATCGTCGCCTTGACCTCCTGGCCGACGCGGTAGGTCGTCTGCACCAGGTTCCACGGGTCCGCCTGGAGCTGCTTCATGCCCAGCGAGAGGCGGCGCGCCGCCTTGTCGGAGCCGAGCACGACCACATCCACCTTGTCGCCCTTCTTGAGCAGGGACGACGGGTGCTTGACCTTCCGGGACCATGCCAGGTCCGAGATGTGCACGAGACCCTCGACGCCCTCCTCGACCTCGACGAAGGCCCCGAAGTCCGCGAGTCCGCGCACGAGGCCCTGGACACGCGCCCCCACGGGATAGCGGTCGGCGACCAGGCTCCACGGGTCGGACTCGGCCTGCCGCAGCGAGAGCGAAACGCGCTTGGCCTTGGGGTCGAGGCTCAGGAGCTTGATCTTCACCGACTGGCCCGGCTGGACGACCTCGGAGGCGGACTTGATCTTGTGGCCCCACGCGAGCTCGGAGACGTGTACGAGGCCCTCGACGCCCTCCTCGAGCTGGACAAAGGCGCCGTACTCGGCGAGCGACGTAACCGTCCCCGAGTACACCTGGCCCGCCTGGTAATTCTGCTCCACGACCGTCCACGGATCGGGGTTCTTCTGCTTCAGGCCCAGCGAGACCTTGCCCTTCTCGCGATCCACGGCGAGGATCACGACCTCGATCTCCTGCTCCGCCTTCAGGATCTGGGAGGGATGCGCGAGCCGGCCCCAGCTCATGTCCGTGATGTGCAGGAGGCCGTCCACGCCGCCGAGGTCCACGAACGCGCCGTACGCCGTGAGAGTCTTCACGACGCCCTTGCGCCGGTCCCCGGGCTGGATCGTGGTCATGAGCTCCTCGCGCATCTTCGCGGTCTGGGTCTCGAGGAGGGTCCGGCGCGACACGACCACGTTCGAGCGCCGCTTGTTCAGCTTGAGGACCTGGACGGGATAGGTCTTCCCGATGAACTGGTCGAGGTTCGCCACGCTCTTGAGCGCGACCTGCGAGCCGGGGAGGAAAGCCTCGACGCCGCCGAGGTCCGCCATCAGCCCGCCCTTCACGCGCCGGAGAAGGGTCGCGTCGATCGGCGTCTGCTTCTCGAACGCCTCGAGCACCTTCTCCCAGGTCCGCATGCGCTCGGCTTTCGCGAAGGAGATCCGGACTTCCCCGTCGAAGCCTTCCTTGCGCTCGAGATAGACGTAGATCTCGTCGCCGGGCTTGACCGTGATCTTGCCCAGGGGGTCCGTGAACTCGGCGCGGGGGATGACGCCTTCGGACTTGTAGCCGATGTCGACGACGACCTCGGCCTCGCCGATCGCGACGACATGGCCTTTCAACAGCTCGCCTTCTTCGACTTCGCGGAGGCCCCCGAGGAACTGTTCCTCGAAGCCGCCCGCTTCGGCGGGTTCTGCAGGACCGGCGACGGTGCCGGGCGAGTCGTGAATGTTGGTTTCTCCGGAATCCATACTTATGAGTGGCAGGGCGCGCTCAGACCGAGCTTCAGGGCGCGCCGAATCACACCGGGGAGCATTCTACCCGACCGCCGTCCCGGTTTCAAACCCCGGACGTCAAGCCGCCGGATGATCGCCGCCACCGTGTCCGGCTGCTCCCAGCCCGTGTTGTCGATCACCCAGGCGTCCGCCGCAGTGACCATCGCCCCGTACCCCCGCGTCGCGTCCCTATGGTCCCGCCTGACGAGGTCCCGCCGGATCGACTCCAGGGCGGGCCGCAGGCCCAACCTGGCCAGGTCGATCCGCCGCCGCCGGGCCCGCTCGGCCACGGACGCGGTCAAAAAGAACTTGTAGGGCGCCGCCGGGAAGACCACGGAACCGCAGTCCCGGCCCTCGGCCACCAGCCGCCCCCCTTCAGCCATCCGCCTCGTCCGGGCGTTCACGGCGTCCCGGACCGGCCGCAGGAAGGCGACCTTGGCCGAGGTCAGGTGCGAAATCCGGGGGTGCCCGAGTTCACGGGTTACCTCCCGGCCGTCGAGGTGGATCGAGAGAGCCCCTCCGAACCCGGCGACCCGGAACTCGATCCGGAGGTTCCGGGCGATCGCCGCCAGCACCCGGGCGTCGTCCAACGAGAGCCCCTTCCGGTCCGCGATCCAGGCCACCGCCCGGTAAAGACCCCCGGTCGTCACGTACGGAATCCCGAGCGCGGCGGCGAGATTCTTGGCGGCGGTACTCTTGCCCGATGCCGCCGGCCCGTCCACGGTGATGATGAGCGGCACGCGTCCGGCCACGTCAGCCCTCCCCCGCCAGCGACGCGAGGTCCGTCGCAAAGCCCGGATACGACGTCGCGACGCAGGCGGTGTCGGTGACCTGCGTCTCGCCCGCCGCCACCAGTCCCGCGACCGCCAGCGCCATTGCCATCCGGTGGTCGCCGTGGCTAGTCACCTCCGCCCCCTTGAGCGTCGCCGACCCCTCGATCGCGAGGCCATCGGCCAGGACGCCGACCTTGGCTCCGAGCTTCGTGAGCTCGCTCGCCACGGCAGCGATCCGGTCCGTCTCCTTCACCCGAAGCTCGCCCGCGTCCCGGATGATCGTGACCCCGTCCGCACAACACGCCACGACCGCGAGCACCGGCACCTCGTCGTGGATTCTCGGGATCATGTCGCCGGCCACCCGGATTCCCTTGAGCGGAGCGCCGCCCTTGATCACGAGGTCCGCGACCGGCTCCCCCGAGACCTCGCGCTGGTTCGTGACCGCGATCCGCGCGCCCATCTTCGTGAGGACCTCGAGCAGTCCGATCCGTCCCGGATTCACGCCGACCCCCGTGATCGTGAGGTCCGATCGGGAACAGATCGCGGCCGCCGCGAGGAAGAAGGAGGCGGTGGAGAAATCCCCCGGCACCTGCCACGGCTGCGCGGACAGGACCACGCCGCCGTCCACCGCGTGCCAGCCGCCCTCGTCCACGCGGTACGCGGCGCCGAGGCGGCGCAGCTGGCGTTCCGTGTGGTCGCGGCTCGAGGAGGGCTCCTTGACCCGCGTGGTGCCCGCCGCCTGAAGACCCGCCAGCAGGAGCGCGGACTTCACCTGCGCGCTGGCCACCGGCAGCTCGATCGCGATCCCCTTGAGCTCGGCGCCCTCGATCTCGATAGGCGGCGTGTCGCCCTCCCCGCGGGCCGAGATGGACGCGCCCATCAGCCGCAGGGGCTCCACGATGCGCTTCATGGGCCGGCGAGTCAGCGAGGCGTCGCCGGAGAGCGCGGACCGGAAGGGATGCGCCGCCAGGATGCCCGCCATGAGCCGCATCGTCGTGCCCGAGTTACCGCAGTCAAGGGGCGCCGGCTCCGCCGGCGCCTTTAGGCCCCGCAGACCCAGGCCTTCGATCTCGAGCGAGGTCCGGGCTTCGTTCAGGAACCGGATCGTCACCCCGAGCCGACCAAGCACGTTCGCGGTCGAGAGACAGTCCCCGGCCGGCAGGAATCCGTCCACCTTCGTCGTGCCGTTCGAGAGCGCCCCGAACATGAGGGCGCGGTGGGACACGGACTTGTCCCCGGGCGGGGTCCAGAACCCCTTGAGCCCGGAAGCGCGCCGGACCCGCCAGGCCTCCCCGGCCGCGACGATACTCACTGGCGCGTCCGAGCCACGCGCCGGCGAAGCTGGGCGGCGTCCGCGAGCGCTCTCCGCAGCGGACCCGGCCGGTTCTCACGCAGGAGTCGCAGCAGCCGGGCCTCCCGCGCCGCCTGTTCCCGTACCGCACCCAGGACCTCCCGGCGGTTGCTCAGGAGGATCCCCTCCCAGAGCGCGGGATCGCTCGCGGCGACGCGGGTCGCGTCGAGGAAGCTGCCGGAAACGATCCGACCGCTGTCCCGGCCGGCGAGCACGGGCGCCAGCGCATAGGCCATGAGGTGCGGCAGGTGGCTGGCGCGCGCCACCGCCGCGTCGTGCCGCCGGGGACTCAGCTCGATCACCCGGGCGCCTGCCGCCGCCCAGAGCCGGCGGACGGCGCGCAGTGCAGAACCGCTCGTGCCGGCGACGGGCGTCAGGACGCAGACGCGTTCCCGGAAGAGGTCGGCCCGCGCGTGCGCCAGCCCCGAGGTCTCCCGGCCCGCCATCGGATGGCCGCCCACGAACCGCCCGGGACAAGGCAGATGGCGCCGCGCCAGCCCGACCACGGGGCCCTTCACGCTCGCGACATCCGTGATGACCGCGGACCGGGGCGCCCACGCCGCTATTCCCCGAAGGCACCGCGCGAGAGCCTGGATCGGCACGGCCAGGACGACGATCCCGGCCTCCCGGACGCCCTCGCGCAGGGAGGACGTCGCCGCGACGACCGCGCCGCGCCGGCGCGCTATGGCCCGCGCGCGGGGATCGGGATCGACGCCCGTGACCCGGATACCGCGCCGGCGCAAGGCGAGCGCCAGGGAGCCTCCGATAAGACCGAGGCCGAGGACCGCAATTCGTGGGTGGCGAGGATTCTTCAAGGCCGCGTGATTCCGCGAGTATCTTCCCTGCCCGGACGCGCGAGTGTCAAATCGTTGACAGACCCGAGCCCCGGCGGGTACCATTGACCGGGATGGAGCCGGTCCGGATCGTTTCGTCGATGGTTCTCGCGTGCGCGCTCGTCGCGCTGGCGCCCGCCGGGCGCGCCGCCGATGCGCCGCCGGACCGCACCCTCCAGCTCCGGCTGGACGCGGTCAAGGCGGACCCCAACGAGCCGCGTAACCACTTCAACCTCGGGCTGGAGTACTACAGCCGCGCCTCGGAGGACCAGCCGGGATCGCCCACCCAGGTCGCCATGCTCGAGAAGGCGGCGGCGGCGTTCCAGCAGGCGCTCAAGGCCGGGAAGAAGGACAAGGAGGCCCACGAGCAGATCGACCTGTCCTGCTTCCAGGTCCTCGGAAACATCTCGATCATGCTGAAGAAGTACGGTGACGCCGTCGACTGGTTCGAGAAGGGGATCAAGAACACGCCCACCGATCCCATGTGCCTCTTCGGACGCGGGCAGGGCTACTACCTGAACCGGAAGTTCAGCGATGCGCGCGAGGCCTTCGAGGCGTACCTCAAGGCCACCACCGGGAACCCAAAGGCGCGCGAACAGGCGCCCCAGGCCCTCACCTACCTCGGAGCGATGGCCATGGAAACCCGCAAGTACGAAGAGGCAGCCGGGTACTTCCGCCAGGTCATCCAGGAATTCCCGAAGGAGTCGAAGGAGGCCAGCCGGAACCTCTCGCTGGTCCTCGTCGCCCAGGGGGACACCCTCAAGGCGAAAAAGCAGCTCGCCGAAGCCGCCCGGCTCTACGACGAGGCGGTGGCCGCGGACCGGTCGCACGAGGACGCCGTGATCGCCGCGGCCCTCGCGCACTTCGAACTCGGACACGCGCTCGTGACCGCCAAGGAGGCGGACAAGAAGGCCTCGGGCCTCGAGCACCTGAAGATCGCCGAAGCCGACTTCAAGCGCGCGACGGGCAGGGATGCGAAGTACAAGGACGACTACCGCGCGTGGTTCCAGCTCGGGTTCACCCAGTTCCTGCTCGAGAAGTTCGAGGACATGATCGCGTCCTACAAGCGGTCGCTCGAGATCGACCCGAACCAGCCCGATGCCCGGTACAACCTCGCGCTGGCCCTCCACCGCAAGGGCGCCTACGAGGACGCGCTTCAGCAGGCGGAGATGGCCAAGAGCCTGAACAAGGACGACCCCGCGGCCGCCAACATGGTGCAGAAGATCTTCGACGACTGGCAGGAGGAGCTCCTCAAGAAGGCCAGCGAAGCCTTCACGGCGGACCGTGTCCTGGAAGCCATCAACTTCTGGGAACAGGTCCTGAAGCTCAACCCCCGCCAGCCCGACGCCCCGAAGTTCATCGAGCAGGCCCGCGTCCGGCTCGCCGAACTGCGGGACGACCACCTCAAGCGCGGCGACGCGGCGTTCAAGGCCGGCGATCTCCTGACGGCCACCACGGAATGGAATGCCGTGCTCGCGCTCGATCCCCAGAATGCCGAGGCGCCGGGCCGCCTGAAGAAGGTCACGGGAGCCAAGCGGGTCGAAGCGCTGCGCGCCGACGCGGCGGCGGCGTTCCGCGCCAGGAACTACGCCACCGCGCTGATGCGGGTCAACGAGGCGCTCGCCGCCTCCCCCACGGACGCGGCCAGCCGCAAACTCAAGGCCCAGATCCAGACCGCCCAGTCCTCTGGCGCCAAGGCCGTCGCCGGCCGGATTCGCGACTACCTCAAGCGGGACCGGCTCAAGGAAGCCCGGCGGGAGGTCGAGGCCGCGCTGGAGGCCCAGCCGGACGACAAGACGATCGGCCTCCTCCGCCAGACCGTGAACAAGCGGATCGAGGACACGGTCGCGCGCCTCAAGAACGAGGCGCAGGCCGCCCAGACCGCCGGCAACAAGGACCTGGCCCGCCAGAAGTTCGAGGCGATCCTGGCCCTCGTCCCGAACGACAAGGAAGCGGCGGAAGGGTACAAGAAGGTCGCCAAGGGCGAGGCCAAGGCCGTCGTCTCCGCCGAGCAGGTCAAGTCCCTGAACAAGAAGGGCATCTTCGCCTACATGCAGAACGACCTGGCCGGAGCGAAGCGGGCGTGGGAAGAGGCGCTGGCCCTCGACCCCGAGAACACCGAGATCCGTCGCTCGCTCGAACGCGTGAACCAGAAGCTCAAGGCCTCCAAGGGAGCCGCCTGAGGGCGGCGCCGGAAGACCGGGAGCCTCGCCGTGCTCACGGCCCAGTCGCTCCGCCAGGCCTTCGTCCGCACCTTCGGGGACCAGAACCGCAAGATCGCGCTGACCCGCTCCCCCGGCCGCATCAACGTCATCGGGGAGCACGTGGACTACAACGAGGGGTTCGTGCTCCCCGCCGCCGTCAACCGCGCGGTCTGGGTCGCGGCCCAACGGCGCCTCGACTCCAAGGTGGTGGTCTTTTCGGCCACGGTGGACGAGAAGATCGAGTTCGACCTCAAGACGATGCGGAACGAGAAGGATCACGGGTGGGCGAACTACCCCAAGGCGGTCCTGCACACGCTCCAGAACCGGGGCTGGAAGCTCGAGGGACTCAACCTCTACATCGAGAGCGACGTGCCCATGGGGGGCGGCATGAGCTCGTCGGCCGCGCTCGAATGCGCGGTCGCCTGGGGCGCGATGTCCCTCTTCCCCTACACGCTCGACAAGCTTTCGGTGGTCAAGATCTGCCAGCGGGCCGAGAACGCGTTCGTGGGCGTCAACTGCGGCATCATGGACCAGTACGCGTCCGTGTTCGGGAAGCAGGGGCACGCCCTCTTCCTCGACTGCCGCACGCTCCAGTGCCAGCCCGTGCCCCTGCCCCTCGCGACGCACCGGCTCCTGGTCATCGACTCGATGGTCAAGCGCAAGCTCGTCTCCGGCGAGTACAACAAGCGCCGGGAGCAGTGCGCGGAAGCGGTCAAAGCGCTGAAGGCCCGGTTCCCGCAGGTCAAGGCCCTGCGCGACCTCGAGGAAGCGGACCTCGCGAAGGCGCTTCCGCTCCTCCCCCCCGTGGTCGCGAAGCGGGCCGAGCATGTCGTCCGCGAGTGCGCGCGCGTCAAGGCCGCCGTCGCCGCGCTCCGGGCCGGCAACCTCAAGGGCGTGGGCGCCCTCCTGAACGCCTCGCACGAGAGCCTGAAGACCCTGTACGAGGTGAGCTGCCCGGAGCTCGACCTCCTCGTCGGCACCGCCCAGCGGACCCCCGGGGTGCTCGGGGCCCGGATGATGGGGGGCGGGTTCGGGGGGTGCGCGATCGCGCTGGTCGAGACCCCGGCCGTGGACCTCGCCAAGCGCGAGGTCTCCCGCGTCTACCAGCACCGGTTCGGCACCACCCCCCCGTTCCACGATGTCGAGGCCGCCGACGGCACCTCGGAGGTCGTGGCCCCCTCTTGAACCCCGGGCCCCCCGCCTGCTAGACTGATCAGCCATGAAAGGACGCGGCAGGCACTGCGAGATTTGCGGCAAGGGCCGGATGGAGCGGCACCTGGTGAGCCACGCGAAGAACAACTTCGTGCGGTACGCCAAGCCCAACCTCCACCGCGCCCGCGTCATGCTCAAGGGCCGCGTCAAGAGCGTCCTCGTCTGCGCGAGCTGCATCAAGCGCGGCAAGGTGCCGCGCGTCCCCGCCCGGATCCTGACCCGCCCCGCCGCCGCCTCCTGACCAGCGGGCGCGCCCGGCGCCGCTCCGGTATCTTCCTGCTAGGATAAGCACCACGATGTGTGGAATCGTCGGGTATGTGGGAACGGGTAAGGCTACACCCGTCATTCTCGACGGTCTCGCCCGGCTCGAATACCGCGGATACGACTCGGCCGGCATCGCCGTCATCGAGGACGGCGTCCTCAAGGTCCGGCGGCGCGCCGGAAGACTCGCCCAGCTCGTCGAATCCCTGAAGCTGGAGCCGATTGAGGGCTCCGTCGGGATCGGCCATACCCGGTGGGCCACGCATGGCGCCCCGTCCGAGAAGAACAGTCACCCGCACTGCGACTGCCGGGGCGACATCGCGGTCGTGCACAACGGCATTATCGAGAACTACCAGGAGCTCAAGAACCAGCTCGAAGCACGCGGCCACGTCTTCAAGTCGGAGACGGACACCGAGGTCGTCGCGCACCTCCTCGAGGAGGAGTTCACGCAGGGCGCCCCGTCCCTCGTCGAGGCCGCGCGGCGGGCGCTGCCGAAGGCCAAGGGCGCCTATGCCCTGGGGCTCCTGCGCCGCCAGGAGCCCGGAGTCCTGGTCGCGGCCCGGTTGGGTTCCCCGCTCATCGTCGGACTGGGGAGCGGCGAGAACTACGTCGCCAGCGACGTGCCCGCAATCCTGTCCAGGACCCGGAACATCGTCTACCTCAACGACGGCGAAGTCATCGAGCTGACCCCGACGGCGTGGAAGGTCACGGACCTCAACGGGGTACCACGGGAACACCCGGTGTCCAGGATCGAGTGGAGCGTGGACGCGGCCGAGAAGGGCGGATTCGAGAAGTTCATGCTCAAGGAGATCCACGAACAGCCCCGCGTGATCCGCGAGACGCTCATGGGCCGGATCTCGGCCGACAAGAAGAGCATCCAGCTCAAGGACATGAACCTCTCCGTCGAGGAGCTCAAGAGCCTCAAGAAGATGTTCATAGTCTCCTGCGGGACCGCGTTTCACGCGGGCTACGTCGGCAAGTACCTGCTCGAGCACTTCACGAACCTGCCCGTCGAGGTCGACCTGGCCTCCGAGTTTCGGTACCGCTCCCCCAAGATGGACAAGGACACGGTCATCTTCACGGTCACCCAGTCCGGGGAAACCGCCGACACCCTGGCATCCGTCCGCGCCGCCAAGGCCAAAGGCTGCAAGGTAATCTCGATCTGCAACGTCGTGGGCTCCTCGATTGCGCGCGAGTCCCACGGAGTCATCTACACGAACGCCGGTCCCGAGATCGGCGTCGCCTCGACCAAGGCGTACACGGCCCAGCTCACCGCCTTCTGCCTGTTCACGATCTACTACGGAAAGCTCACGGGGTCGATTCCGGACGAGAAAGCCGCCGACATGATCCGCCAGCTCGAGGGCATCCCCGACAAAGTGGATGAGATCCTCAAGGACCAGGCGCATATCAAGGCCCTCGCCACGAAGTACGCGCAGGCCCCGAGCTGGCTCTACCTCGGCCGGAAGTTCAACTTCCCGACCGCCCTCGAAGGCGCCCTCAAGAACAAGGAGATCACGTACACGCACGCGGAGGGGTTCGCGGCGGGCGAGATGAAGCACGGTCCGATCGCCCTGATCCACAAGGAGATGCCGATCCTGTGCATTGCCCCCCGGGGGGAGACCTACGAGAAGATGACCTCGAATATCCGCGAGGTGGGCGCCCGGGCGGGCCGGATCATCTGCGTCGCCACGCGGGGTGACGCGGACATCGCCGGGATTTCCGAGGACGTCATCTACGTCCCCGAGACCCCGGAGGAGTTCAGCCCCATCCTCTGCGTCGTGCCACTCCAGCTCCTCGCCTACTACTGCGCGCGCGCCCGCGGGTGCGACATCGACAAACCGCGGAATCTGGCGAAGTCAGTCACGGTGGAGTGAGCCCGGAACCGACGCCGCCGTCCGTCGTCTTCGAGAACGACCGCGTCCTCGCCGTCGCCAAGCCGTCCGGCCAGCTCGTGATCCCCGGCCGGGGTCTGCCCCAAGGCCCCACGCTCAAGGCCCAGGCGGACGCCCACGTGGGAACGCCTGTCTTCGTCGTCCACCGCATCGACGCGGACTCTTCCGGCCTCGTCCTCTTCGCCAAGGACGCCGAGGCGCATCGGGCGCTCAACATCGCCTTCGAGAAGCGGCAGGTCGCGAAACGCTATCTCGCGCTCGTGCAGGGGGCGGTCCTCGCCGACCGGACGGTCAACCGGCCGCTCAAGCAGTTCGGGTCGAGCCGGGTTGGCGTCGTGCGCGGCGGCCGCCCCGCGATCACGTCCTTCCGGGTCCTCGAGCGCGTCGGAAACGACACGCTACTCGAGGTCACCCCCGAGACGGGCAAGCGGCACCAGATCCGGGTCCACCTCTACGCGATCGGGCACCCGATCCTGGGCGATCCCCTCTACGGGGAGCCCCTCCCCGTCGGCGGGGTCCCCCGGCTCATGCTCCACGCGCTGGCCCTGCATGTCGACACCGTGCCCACCGGCCAGCTCTCCCTCCGCGCGGAACCGCCGGAGGACTTTGTCTCGATCGTGTGTCAGCGCAGGAAGAACTGCCCCGCGGCGGATTGACTCCCCGCCCCGTCACCCTTTCACTGCCGCCCGCTGAATCACCCGAGCCACGGCATTCCGCATGCGCCCAGGGAAGAAGCCCACCCCGAATGCATATCCCATGGCAAGCACAAGGAGGCAGAGGATGATCATCATTACTTCCATCTCGAAGGTGAGCAAATGGTTCGATATCGCCACCGCGTTCCAGAACACCATTGCCACGACACATATGACCGGCTCGTCGTACATGAAGATCCGGTACTCGATAGACACGGCCTCAAGGTCCCGCCGAACCACGATCACACCGTGAGAGACGTTGCGAATCACACTCATCCACCTCGGCCTGGATAGGAACCCGCCTCGGAACCTCACCTCGTGACCTGCGCACCGGATCCAGGTACCACCGCGTTCCTTGAGCCACGCCACAAGTCCCTCCGCGACCTTTGCCGCGGTCACTTCGTCATCGTCACAGATGAACCGAAGCTCACCCCGATAGCTGATCGGGAATGCCACCTCTAAACCCAGCGCCTTCGACACTCGGCCAAAGGCGTCCGAATCCCCTTCCGGATGGACTCCCGCATCCCTGGAACTGACAAGAGATAGAGCGTCTCCTGGATTGCATTCCAGTCCTCGGAAGACAGCAAAACGGCAGTTCGCCGTCCACATACGATCCGGATCGGTTCATGCGTGTTCGCGACCTGCTCGACCAGGTCGGAGAATCTCGCCCTTGCCTGACATATCGTCACAGCAGTCATGTTGGCATCCTGCTCATTCGTACGATAGCAGGCGCGCCGATCCAACGCGCGATCACGATCGCATCCACTACTCCTTCAAGGCTGTCAGGGCACATCCCAGCCTTCGCCAAAGCCGACTACGCGGAATCGGCCGGCCACCGCCGGATCGCCGGAGATCACCTTGCCCAGGAGCTCGACCGGCTCGTCCTCGCCGTCGTCGGCAACGCGGAACGTGCCGAAGTGGACCGGGCAACCGTGGGCCGCGCCAAGATCGTGGAAGGCCTGGACGGCCTCGATCGGGTTCAGGTGCACGGGCGCCATGATGTACGCGGGCAGGTAGGCACCGATCGGCAGGATCGCAAACCGGGGGCTCCCGAGCTTCTCCCGGGTCGCCTTGAAGTGCGGTCCGTACCCCGTATCCCCGCCGAAGTAGACGCCCCCACGGCTTCCCTCGACCATGAACCCGACCCAGATCGTCCGGTTCTGGTCCCACGGCAGGCGGCCCGAAAAGTGCCTGACCTCGGCGGCCGTGATCTTGCGCCCGGTGGCCAAGGTGACGCTCTGCCACCAGTCGAGCTCCGCGACCCGGCCGAACCCCTTGGCCTTGAGGAAGGAGCCCACCCCCAGCCCGGTCACGATCAGCGGATTGCTGGATACCTGAAGCCGCCGGAGCGTTGGCAGGTCCAGATGGTCGTAGTGGTTGTGGCTCAGCAGGACGACGTCGATCGGCGGCAGCTCCTCGAACCGGATGCCCGGCGGCCGGACGCGGCCCGGCCCCAGCCAGCTCGCCGGACCGACGCGATCGGACCAGACCGGATCGGTCAGGAAGTTGAGCCCGTCCATCTGGACGAGCACAGTCGCGTGGCCGACGAACGTGACCCGGAGATCGCCCTCTCCCACCTTGCACGGCGGCTTCGGACCCGGCGGCACGTCCCGCCACGGCTTCCACGGTCCGGGCTTCCGGGTCCACATCCACTTGAAGATCGTGCCCGCCTTCATCGCGCGGTACTCGGTGAACCGTTTCCCGTCGAAGTGGTCGCTCTTCGGCCCCCGGTAGCCGGACGCGGCGCGCGCGTCCACGGCGAGCACGACGGAGAACAATACCGCCAGCAGGAGATCCAGACTCAACGCCCCCAACGAAGACCCGCGTCAAGGTAGGTCCGGTAGCGCGCTTCGAGGTCCGGCGTCAGCGGGATCGTGATCGGCTCAGCGCTGGGGGCGAAGAGGACACAAGGGAACGCGCTGGAAGGCAGAGCCGAAACCGGCATGGTCAGATCCAGCTCCATGGAACCCCACGGATGCCGCGATCCACATGCGTGGCCTCCGCGATATCGGCGAAGATCAGCCCATCACGGCCACCATTGCCGGACAACGCCATCCACTTCCGCAATCCCGCCGCGTGGCCGGGCATGAGCGTCGACGTCCGCTTGATCTCGATGGGATGGAGCTTCCCATCGTGGTCGATCAGCAGGTCCACTTCAATCCCGTCGCTCGACCGCCAGTAGTACATCGCGGGAATCTCCCCGCGGTGAAGGAACGCCTTGTGCCACGCGGACACGACCGCGGTCTCCATCAATGCGCCCCCGAACGGCTCCGCCAGCGCGGTCTCCTCCCGGGTCAGCCCGATGAGGTACGCCGCCAGCGCGGTGTCCATGAAGTACAGTTTGGGCGCCTTGACCAGGCGCTTCCCGAAGCTCTTGAAGTATGGCCGCAACAGGAACAGTTCCTGGCTGGCCTCGAGCACCGAAAGCCACTGCCCGGCGGTGGGAACGGAGACTCCGACTTGCCGCGCCAGATCGGACAGGTTGAGGATCTGGGCCGTGCGCGATGCGCACAGCCTCAGGAACCGCTCGAACGCGCTGAGATTGCCGACGTTGACGATCGCGCGGACATCACGCTCCAGATACGTCCGGACATAGCCCGCGCACCATGCGCGCAGGTCCACTCGGGACCGCGTCCGGGGCTCCGGATATCCGCCGCGCAGTATCCAATCACCCAGCCCCGGCCGGGAGGTTGGCCCCACGGGGTCCCGTCCCGTCATCAGCGCATCCAGGAGCTTGGTCAACGACAGCCGCCCCTCGGCGTTTCCCCGTCCGCGCGCCTCGTTCACCGAGAACGGGAGCAGGGACAGCACCGCAACCCGTCCCGCCAGCGACTGGCTGACGCCGTGCATCACGGAAAGCCCCTGCGAGCCCGTGATGAGCCAGCGCGCCGGACGCCGGTCGTCGTCGATCGCGCTCTTGACGTAGTGGAGAAGATCGGGCGCATACTGGATCTCGTCGAGGATGACCGGCGCCGGGTGACGCTGGAGAAAGCCCCGGGGGTCCGATAGCGCCTGAGTCCGGACATCTGGGTCCTCCAGGGATACGTAGTGATGCGTGCGCCCGCAGAGCCGCTTCAGCAGGGTCGTCTTTCCCGACTGCCGGGGCCCCGAAAGCAGGACGGCAGGAAACGTCCTGAACGCACGCTTGAGCGCGGTCTCCAGGGTTCTCCGCTGGTAGGCCATGGGTCCATTCTAGGCTTCTTGCAGATTGCAAGTCCAATCTTCAATCTGCATGTTGTTCAGGGCGTCCCCCGGCGCCGCCGGCTCAGGTACTTCCCCAGCGCAGCCCGGAGTCCAGATACGCCCGGTAGCGCGCTTCGAGGTCCGGCGTCAGCGGGATCGTGATCGGCTCGGCGCTGGGCGCCAGCAGGAACCGGCCCCGGCGCTTCCCGGTCTCGCAGGCGTCCCGGATCCTGGCGTCCAGTTCCGGGATCGACATCGTCTCGATCTCCCGGATCTCGATGTTCCCGCACATGGCCAGCCGCCCGCCCGTGATTTCGTAAGCCTCGTCCAGCGTCACGTCACCCGACGGCGGCGGCTCGACCGGGTCGGTGAGGTCCGCGCCCATCTCGACCATCATCGGGAGGACATCACGGACCCGGCCGTGGCAATGGACGCGAGCCAGCGACCCGGCGCGATGGATGCGCTCTATCAACGGCGCGTCGTAGTCCAGGACATACTCCCGGAACTGGACCGGCTTGAGATACGGGGGCGTGGCGTATTCCGCCCCCACCACCCGGAACACGCCCTGCACCCCGGACTCCAGTGCGGCGCGAAGATAGTCCCCCACGCCCCGGGCGAAGAAGTCCAGGATCCGGCGGAAGGTTTCCGGCTCGGTCGCGGCCCGGACCGTGAACTCCCCGAACTCGAACAGCTCGGCCGCCCGGCACATGGGGTCCGCCAGCCCGGGCATCAGCACGCCACGGTCGCCGATTTTGGCCAGCTCCGCCGTCCACCCCGAGGCGTCGTACGCCACGGGCTCGTACGGGATGCTCAGGAAGGTCTCGACATCCCGGTCGGTTTTGAGGAAGTGCTCGACCGTCCAGGTGGTCGCGACTCCGGGAATCGTCTTGCTCACCTGCCGGAGCTCCCCGCCGGGCGCCTTCACACGCGCCTCCAGGAACTTCTCTCCCTTCTCCTCCCACCGCTTCCATTCGACGGCCATCCGATCCGAGGACGTCATGAACAGCCGCTCGTTCAGCGCCCGCGGAGCCCACGGCTGGAAGACGTCCGCATGGAGCCGGCAGTAGTCCACGAGACTCCGGTAGCTCGGCTCGGCCGCCTTCCAGTCGTCGACCCACTCGTACAGGTACCCGGTAGTGACGGGAATCCGGTCGTGGGGTCGCCCAAGGATCGCAGCCATGATCCGCTCCCGGCCGGTCACGACAGTTCCCGGCGTTCGAGCGACCGGGCGCCGTACCGGATCGCGCCCACGACGGCGCCTGCCGTCACGAGGGCCGCCAGCGTGAACGCGCCCGCGGCCAGCCATCGCGCCTCGAACGGGCGGCGGAACAGCGCCGCGAGGTAGTAGACCCGGACCGGCTGGGATTCGAGCCAGAGCACGGCGCTGATGTAGAGCACGGACAGCACCATGAAGACGAACCCGCCGATGCTCGTGATGACCTCTTCCGGGTTCGAGATCCGGAACTGGGCGAACCCCGCCCCGCACCCGAGCGCCAGCGCCCCGATGGCCACGGTCATCCCCACGACCGTGCACGACGCCACGACGGTCATGAACCGGTCGGTGCCCAGCATCGGTGCCGAGAACCCTACGAGCGCGAGCCCGAGAACCACGAGCGGAGCGATCCCCGCCGCCAGTCGGGTCCACAGGTACCGTTCCATCGACACCGGCGCGAGCCGCAGGAGTTCGAACGACTTTCCCTCCAGGCTCACGAGCGGAAACAGGAACCGCGCCGCCACGGCGGTCAGGATCAGCCCGATGAACCCGAGGTTGAGGAAGAACAGGAGGCTCCGCAGCCCCCGGGTGAGGTCGGGCGGAATCCGGGAGAGGTTGAAGACGTAGATCAGCACCAGCGACGCCAGGAGCAGGATCTGGCCCCACTGCGAGGGTTCCCGCACGAAGACCTTGAGGTCCTTGAGCAGGACCGCCGTGTAGGCCCCTCCGCCTCGCGGGAGCCACCGGGAGGCCAGCCGGACGCCCCGGCGCACTCCCAAGGACTCCTGGGCCTGCTGCCAGGCCCGGCGGTAGGTCCGGTCCGCGATCGCGATAGCCACGATCCAGGACACGACAGCCAGCCCCCACAGCCGGCCCGTGTTGACCAGGTACCGCAGGGGGTCCTGGTCGTAGTGGACGCCCGCCACCACGGCGTTGGCCGCCCACGCGCTGGGCAGCCACGGGGCCGACGGCGCGGCTAGCAGTTTCATGTACTCGAAGACGGCCATCTCGTTGTTGGGATCGACGAGCTTCTCGGGCTCGAGCAGGCGGAACGTGACCACGGCGGCCGTGAACGCGAGCATGCCGAACAGGAGCATGGCCTCCCGCATCTTGCGCGCGGGCAGGATGAACATGAGCCCGCAGGTCGCGGCCATCGACAGCGCGGCCGGAATGAGCAGGAACGGGATCGTAGCGATCGCCGCCAGAGGGATGAACGACAGCGGCGCGTGACGGATCCGGCCGAATGCGCCGTAGAGAGGAATGCACATGATCACGACCATCCATGAGCTGCCCACCACCGCCTCTCCCGCCTTCGCCAGGAAGATCCAGACCGGACGAACCGGCAGGGCCATGAGCAGGGGCAGGTCGTGGGAAAGGAAATGCGACGAGAGTGAGGCAAGGACGTTCGAGTAGACGAGCATCAGCAGGAAGGTCATGAACGCCATCGAGAAGATCCGGGACATGAGCAGGCTGCCGATCACGGCCTGGTGCGAAAAGTAGTGGAAGACGACGTAGAGCAGGCCGTACACGAGCCCGAGGATGACGAACGCGGCCACCGTCAGGAGCGCCATGCGCCCCCAGCGCCAGGCGCCCGGCCGGCGCACGGCGTTCCACGCGCGCCGGAACGGGATACCGGCCAGCACGCGGAGCGCGTTCAGGGGGCGCCTTCCGGTTGTTCGGGGGCCGGGCCGCCGGTCAACTCCAGGAAGATCTCCTCCAGGTTCTGGCCCGGGCGCTTCAGCCGGTCGCGCAGTTCACCGACCGATCCCTCCTCGAGCAGGCGCCCCTTCCCCATGATCCCGACCCGGTCGCAGAGCCGTTCCGCGATCTCGAGGATGTGGGTCGCGAGCAGGACGGTCTTCCCCTGCGTCGCCAGCGACCGGAACAGCTCCCGGAGCTTCCGCGCGCTCGCGGGGTCCAGCCCGACGAGCGGCTCGTCGGCGACGATGACCTCGGGCTCGTGCAGGAGGGCGGAGGCGATCATGAGCTTCTGCCGCATACCGTGGGAGTAGCTCTCGCTCAGCTCGTCGGCCCACGCCTCGAGCCCGAAGAACTCCATCAGCTCGTCCGCGCGCGCCCTACGCTTCGCCTCGGGGAGCCCGTATAGGGCCCCGATCGTGAGCAGGAACTCCCGCCCCGTCAGCTTGTCGTACGGCCGCGGTTCGTCGGCGATGTAGCCGAGCGAGCGCTTGGCCGCCTCGGGTTCCTTCGCGATATCGTGCCCGGCCACGACGATCGTGCCCGCCGTGGGTTTCAGCAGACCGGTGATGATCCGGATCGCCGTGGTCTTGCCCGCGCCGTTGGGTCCCAGAAAGCCGTACACCTCGCCGCGCCTGACCTGGAGGGACAGCCCGTCCACGGCCGTGAGCGCGCCGTACTTCTTCGTCAGACCCTCAATGCGGATCATCGAAATAGTCTAATCGAACTGGGAGACGGAAGGTTCACGCGGTACAATGGGTTCTCCATGAAACAGGTCAGGGTCGGCATCGTCGGCGTCACCGGGTATGCGGGACAGGAGGTCCTCAGGCTCCTTCTCCGGCATCCGGGCGCCCGGATCACGTACCTCGCCTCCAGCGGCAAGGGCGACCCGGGGGCGGCTCTGCGGGCCTTCGGGCGGCTCCCCGTTCTTGTCGACGCATTCGATGCGGCCAAGTGCGGCGGCGCCTGCGATACCGCATTCCTCGGCCTACCCCACAAGGTCTCGGCCGAGGCGGTGCCCACGCTCCTCGATTGGGGGACGAGAATCCTGGACCTCTCTGCCGCATTCCGGCTCAAGGATGCCGCACTGTACCCGAAGCACTACGAGTTCGACCACGGGACGCCTTCCCTGCTCGCCAAGGCCGTCTACGGCCTTCCTGAGCTCTACCGGAAGGCCCTCCGGGGCGCGAAGCTCGTCGCGGTCCCCGGCTGCTACCCGACCGGCGCGCTCCTCGCGGTCACCCCCCTGCTCCGGAAGCGGATCATCGCGGGGCCGGTCATCCTCGACTCCAAGTCCGGCGTCACCGGCGCGGGCAAGGAGGCCCGGGGCGACCTCATGTTCTGCGAGGTGAACGAGAACGTGAAGGCCTACGGCGTCTTCTCCCACCGGCACGCGCCCGAGATCGGGCAGGAGCTGGGCAAGGCGGCGGGCCGGCGGGTCGAGTTCATCTTCACCCCTCACCTTATTCCGATGAACCGGGGCATCCTGACCACGGCGTACGTCCGGCTCAAGCCGCAAGTCGACCGGGCGAAGGTCCTGGCGGTCTTCGCGGACGTGTACCGGACCTCGCCGTTCGTGCGGGTATTGGCCGAGGGCCTCCCCGATACCCGATCCGTCCGGGGCACGAACTACTGCGACATCGGGGTCGCGGTCCGGGGCCGGGATGCGATCGTGGTCTCGGCCATCGACAACCTCGGGAAGGGCGCCGCGGGCGAGGCCGTCCAGGCCTTCAACCTCGTCCACGGCTTCCCCGAGACCCTGGGGCTGCTGTCCGTGGCGGGCGCGCCATGATCGACCCGAAGCTCCTGAAGGACTCGCCGGACAAGGTCCGGGAGATGCTGACCCAGCGGAACGCGAAGGTCGAGTTCGGGGCCCTCAAGGCCGCCGACGACGCCCGGCGCGTGTCCCAGATCAGGGCCGACGAACTGCGGGCGAAGCGGAATACGAGCGCGCAGGAGTTCGGGAAGCTCAAGAAGGCGGGCACGGCGGATTCCCCCGAGGGGAAGGCCCTCATGGACTCGATGCGCGGCATGGACGCCGCCATGGTCGAAGCGGCGAAGGTCCAGGCCGACGCCGAGGCCGCCTATCACGAGCTCGTCATGCTCGTCCCGAACATGCCGCACGAGACGACTCCCGTCGGCAAGTCCGGCGACGACAACGTCGAGGTCCGTAAGTGGGGCACGCCCCGGGAGTTCGACTTCACCGCGAAGCCGCACTGGGACATCTGCGAGTCGCTCGGGCTGGTCGATTTCGAGCGCGCGATCAAGATCTCGGGCGCCCGGTTCACGCTCTTCACCGGGCAGGGCGCCCGGCTCGAGCGCGCGCTGATCCAGTTCATGCTCGACCTGCACACGACGAAGCACGGGTACACGGAAGTCTCGCCGCCGATCCTGGTCAGGTCCGAGTCCCTCGAGGGCACGGGACAGCTTCCCAATCTCCGGGAGGAGATGTACCACATCCCCGCTCCCGACGATCTCTGGCTCAACCCGACCGCCGAGGTGCCCATCGCGAACATCCACCGGGAGGAGATCCTGGACGGGGCGCGGCTGCCGGTCAAGTACGTGGGGTACCTCCCGAGCTTCCGCCGGGAGGCCGGAGCGGCGGGCCGGGACACGCGGGGTCTGCTCCGGGTCCACCAGTTCGACAAGGTCGAGATGTTCCAGTTCGTGCGGCCCGAAGACTCCATCGCGGCCCACGAGGAGATGGTCGGGCACGCGGAGGCCGTCCTCAAGGCGCTGGAGCTTCCTTACCGGCTCATGCTCCTGTGCACGGCCGACATCTCCCAGGCCTCGATGAAGACGTACGATCCCGAGGTCTGGATGCCCGGCCAGCGGCAGTATCGCGAGATCGCCTCGGTCTCGACCTGCTCCGACTACCAGGCCCGCCGCGCCCAGATCCGGTTCCGCCGCGAGGCGGGTGGCAAGGCCGAGCTCGTCCACACCCTGAACGGCTCCGGCCTCGCCGTGGGCCGCACCTTCGCGGCCCTGCTCGAGAACTTCCAGCAGGCCGACGGTAGCGTGGTTCTTCCTGACGCAATCCGTCCCTACATGGGCGGGCTCTCGATCCTCAAATGATTCCCTCTCCCCTTCGGGGAGAGGGTAGTGAGGGGAAGACCGGAGAGGCAGGGATTCGAACCCTGGGTCCAGGTATTAGCCCGAACAACTGCTTAGCAGGCAGCTGCCTTCAGCCACTCGGCCACCTCTCCCTTTAGGAATACCAACAACTTCCGCTCGCTCAATGATAGCACCCGAGGCAGGTGACTCACTATTTGACTCACTTCGGGTCGCGCTCCCGGCCCCATTCCCCCGCCCCGCTCCCTCGGTCACCGGCCGATAGCTCCCCGGGAGCCGGTTGACCGCTTCCACCTTCCGGTCCGGTGCCAAGTGCGCGTACCGAAGCGTCATCGCGTAGGACGAGTGCCCGAGCAGGTCGCGGATGACCTCCAGCGGCGTCCCCGCACTCACGAGATGGCTGGCGAACGTGTGCCGCAGGTCGTGGAAGTGAAGCCAGGACAGTCCCGCCCTGCGCCTCGCGGTGATGAATCCATTCTTGACGTCCCGGTACGGCTGGCCCTGCCGGTCGCAGAAGACGAAGGCGCTCTGTGGAACCTCGCCCGCCAGCCGCTCAAGCGCCACGCAGGAGCGGAGAGCTTCGAGAACGTCCTCGTTCATCGGCACGGCCCGCTTCCGCCCCGACTTGGATTCCCGCACCCGAACCACACCGCCCTTGTAGTCGACATCCTCCCACCGCAGGTTCAGGATCTCGCCCCGACGAAGCCCCGTCCCCAGCGCGATCACAACCATTGCGCGGAGGTACGGTGTCCGCCGATTCTCGCAGGCGGCGAGCAAGGCGTGGACCTGGCCCCGGTCGAGATACCCCATGCGCCGGTCATCGACCCGGAAGAACTTGACGTGCCGAATCGGACTGACCTGCGCCTTCCCCCACTGAATCGCCTTGTTGAACAGCCCCCGCAGGACGGAAAGCTCATGGTTGACGTGGTTCTGAGAGACGAGCACACCGGCCCGGCCGCAGCGCTTCGGCTCCTGCACCCGCTTGGCTTTGTACTGCTCGATCATGTGCGGGGTGACCTCTGTGAGCAACTTGTCCCCCCATTCCGAGCAGAACCGGCGGACGAACATCTCGTCGTTCTTCGCAGACCGCTTGTTGGCGTGCGCCCAAGCGAGATAGTCCACGGCGAAGTCACGGAACCGCACCTGAGCCTCACGCTTGTCCTCGAAGAAGCCGTGCTCCCGAATCTCCGTGACGATCTTCGAGAGCATCGCGTTCGCCCGGCCCTTCTCCGTCACGCCAAGAGACCGCCAGACCGTCCGACCGGTGCGGGGGTCCGAGTACTGGGCGTGCCAGACCTTCCCCCGCCTGAACACCCTATGCCGCATCGCGCCCCGCCTTCCCCCGCCCGGCTTTCTCCCTTACGATCCGGTCCTTCCAGGCGCGGATGCGCTCCACGTCGCCGTCCGTGAAGACAGGGTCGCCCTTGTAGTCCTTGGCCGGCTTCGTGATCCATCGCCGGTCAATCCAGCGGTAGAGCGTCGCCCTGCCGATGCCAAGGCGCCGGGCCGCTTCCGTCGCGCTGTACCGCTCGTCAGCCATATCTGTCTCGTGTTGTCTCATACCGCCCCGCCCTTGTCAAGCGCCTCTTGCCGGTTGCCCGCGATGAACGCCTCGACGTCCTCCGGCCTGAATCTCACGTTTCGCCCCAACTTGACCCTCGCCAACCGTCCCGCCGCCGCCCAGTCGTAGACCGTCTGGATTGGGACCGCCAGGCGTGCGGCCACCTCAGCCGGCTTCAGGAGCGGCCTCGCGTCAGCCACCTCCAGCGCCCGCCCTTCGCGCGCAATGTTCGCTTGTTTCGCCCTCGCACAGCGCCAGCCACCCGTCGGAATGCCGCCCACCCACCCACCCCACGCATGGCATGCGAAAGAAGCGAACCAAGCGAAAGAAGCCCACCCCATCGCTACTGCACCGCATACCACCGCTCCTCTGGCCTGCCACCCGTTGGGATGGATTGCCGCCTCGCCTTCCCCGCCGCAGACAGCGCCTGCAGCGCACGCTCAATCTCGGTCGCTGACAGATGACGGCTGAAGATCTCGCTGATGGCGGTCCGCGTCAGGCCCTCCGGGTGTGCCGTCAACGCCTCAAGGGTCTCGTCGGCCGCCGGATCGCCGAGGGAGCCCCCGAAGATCAGGCGAGCGCTCTCCTCCGCATACCGCCAGACCGCCAGCGCCGCACGCAGATGCTGCACCTGAATCCAGACCGAACCATCCAGCGCGGCGTAGAGGGTGGCAATCCGCACCACTTGAGCCTCCGCCCTCCCGACGAGGGCGCCGAGGAGCCCGGGTTTCCCGTCGGATAGTTCCCCGTAGACCGACCGCCAGATATCCCCGGCTTCCTGGTCGAAGACCAGACGGCCCAGACCACTCCCGCGCCGGATCGCCACGGCAAGCTCTTCCGCCAGCTCATTGGCGCTCTCCTCGGCGAGTCCCCCGCCGTCGGGAAGAACCCGCGCCCGCTGAACGAGCACCCAGAGGAAACGGTTGGCGAAGCCATTGGCCTGCTCAGTCCGTTGGAGCTCCCGGCGGAGCTCCTGCTGGGTAATGTGGCCGATGACAGATATGTGCGCGTCGGTGGCGCGCTCGGGGCTCCCCTTGGTCAATGTGTTGAGGCGCCCCCCGTCCCACGCCTGGCGCAGAAGCGGCGAGAGGATGTTTCCCTGCCGTCCCACCACACGCAGAACCGAAGCCATCTCCTCCTCAGTCACGAGAAGGCGCTTGTCCGCCGCCCCCGCGTCGCCATCCTTGTCGTCGGGCATTCCCCGCGGATCACGGACAGCATGGATGAGGCCCTCGCCACTCGATAGCCCGGGCAGGACGCGGTCCAGCGCCCACGTTTCGTCAGCCTGCCGAGCAAGACGGAGCACCCGCTTGAGGGCCGTGCCTTTCCGCGCCTTCCCCGTCGCGCCGACGAGCACGACGTAGAGATTCAGGTGATGCGGCGAGTCTTCCACCTGGTAGAAGGTCCCGCGCCCCATGACGTTCCCCGCCGCCGCCAGCGCCTGGAAGAGGATGGCAGCGTCGCAGGCCTCGGTCGTCGGGCTGATCGCGCGGACGATCCTTCCGACTACTCCGTGGAACGCCGCCTCATCCAAGGAAAGACACGCAGGAGCTTGCGGCGGCTCCTCGTACGCAGCTCTCACCGTCGCCTGCACGACCGCTTCGTCAACGGGCTCCACGTCACGATGATTCTGCAGGAGAAGCGCCGCCCGGGCCTCGCCCAAGCCGAGACCCGCCCGCCGCACGGCCAGTGCTTCCGCCCTGAGGACCTCGGGCGTCAAGGCTTCACCCGCCTCACGCCCGACCGCATCGGCATGGCCAGCACTTCGCCCAGAAGGGCCACAGCCACCTCCGTGCCACGGCATGGAATCCCGCGCAGATCCCTTGAAGCCCAACACCGCAAAGCGCCCGCGCACCTGCATCCAGGGCAGGCCCCCTCCCCGACCCGCCAGCATCCTGCGTCCGATTGTGGCCCTAGGAACCCGCTACTTAGGGGGCGCCCGTTTCTCATCGCATCACCCCGCTATCTCCGCCACGTTCCTTCCGCCTGCACAGCCGCTCCCCAATCACTTGCCAGAGCGGAATGCACCGCCGGGCCGCTTCCACCCGCATCGCCCTCCAAACACCCTCCGGCACCCGCACCGCGCGGGTCCTCCGGACAGGCCCCACATTGCTCTGCTCTTCCATGTCGCGTCTCCTACAGGTCGCGACCGTCATCGCCGCGACCATGTTCTGCTACTATCGATTTGACGCCCGAAATCGATGAAAGAACCGCAAGCTTCGCCACTCGATAAACACTCACAGGACAAGGACGGAGGCGCATTATTTCGGGGAAGGCCCGGCCGACCGGTCTCGGGCCACCTCGGCCGCGCGCGCAGAGACTACGGGAAGTGGCCCGTCCTTCGCGCGGTCATGATCGCGACAGGTCTCAGGTCGACTATCGACTACGTCACGGCTCTGGCCGTTCTGCACGAGGTCCTTTCGAAGATGCCGATAACCCCAAGGGCACGCGGGAAGCTCCGGACGCTCAAGAAATGGGAAGCACACTCGGACCCGCGGCAACGCGCGACTCGTGCAGAGAACGCCAGAAAGCAGAGGGTCTTGGACGATGATGAAGGCTACGCATACTTGCGCGTGCAAAATGCCGGAGTCTACGCAGCCTCGAGAGTGATGTCCCCGGAAGAGCGGCGAGTCCACTTCGAGGCTTCGGAGGCACGGATCTCTCAGGATGAATCCTTGATCGGTAGGATTGCGTCTCCGGAAGTGCGTCGTGCCGCCTTCGAAGAATCACAGGAGAAGTACGCCAGATTGCAGATGTTGTTTAGAAAGATCGTGTCCCGGGAAGTGAGCCGTGCGCACAGAGGGCGCGCTCGCTATCGCGACAACATCTTCGATCGTCGGAGGTTCATCGAGCGGGGCCTCGCGGCGATCCCCCCAGCGGATCGAGAAAGACTCTGGGGACGCTATGCGCCGAAGACCATTCTGACCTACCTTGAGGAAGCCGACCTTCTGAGGGGGATCTTTGGCCGACCAGCCCGAAGAGCAAAGGCAGAGAAGGCTATCCCTTGAGAAGCCTCCACGCCGGCACCTTGAGAGACGCAGCGACCCGCACCAGAGTCCTGACCGATATGGCCGAGCCCTTCTCCAAGTCCTGCCACCAGCGCAACGACACGCCCAGCCCATCAGCCGCCTGCTGGAGCGTCAGCTTCCTCGCCATCCGCCGCCGCCGGATGGATCGCCCGAGGTCCCGTTCCCAAGAGCCTTCCCGCATATGTGCATGATTGACGAGAACCGCCGCCTTGCCTACGCGGTAAAGACCGCGTATCCTCGGAGCAAGGCGCGGCACGCTGACTCACGCCGGAAGGAAGGCCAATGACAGATAGGCAGATCGCCCGGGCAGGGCTCGTGGCGCTCGTGATCGGCTCCTCAGGATGTGCCACGACGGGGGGCGACAACTCGTCCAGAAACGTGCCCAGCATCCAAGATCCGTGCGCGCCCGGTCTCTTCGGGTTCATCTGGGACCCCGTCGAGAGGGAAGCATGTGCCAGGGACAAGCACATACGCATGCGCGAAGAGGGCCGCACCTCCGGCCTGTTCTGGGATCGCCTCACACCAGCGGAACAGCTCGAGCTCATCAAGGAAGGCCGCGCAGAGGACGACAGGGAAGATGAGAAGGCCCGGGCAGAAGCAGACAGTGCCAATCTCGAGTCCATCCGCGAGCAGAACGCAGAGATTCTCCGGAGGTTGAAGAAGCCCTAGATTGCGAGAGCCAACGGCCCAGGCAGGCCCCTTCTCGCACACAGCGTCGGGCACTCGCGGTGCAACGATGCGCACCGCTCGCGCCCTCCGCTAGGTCGCGCCGTCATTCGCGGCGCATCGGGCCGAAGCGGCCCCGCGCCGCTCATGCCAGCGCTCCGGAGCCAGCCCCCCCCGCCCGCCAGGCCGCGCTGCCGGGAGCGCGCAGGATCGGGAGCCTCGCGCCCCGTGGCGGCTCAGGCCATCGTCATGCGCGCCGTGCGGGAATCCCAGTGGCGCGCACCGGCGCACCGGCTCGGGTAGGGTCGGTGCCCGTGGCCCCCGCCCCGGGCACCTCGTCGGCGGTCGGCACCGCTGCGCCCTCAACCGGCGCTCGGCTCGCCGGGCTCGCCTTCGGCCGGTTCAGGGCTCCGCTCGCGCAGGAACCCGCCTGCGCGTGCCTCCGCGCCTCCGTCCCTGCCCTCGCCTGATTCCGGTAATGGACCATTACCGGAACCTGCACCTTTCCTCAGGCCCTCGCTCGCCGCCAGGCGGTTACCGTAACAGGTTACGGTTCCCGTCGGCGCCCGGGCGCAGGAAGGGTCAGGGCGCCCGGTCGCCGCGGTAACCACGGGCGCTCGGCTCGGTCGGGGAGCGCGCGGTCGGCCGCGGCCCATCCCGTCCGCCCCCCCCCACCGGAACTGCCCACCCAAAGACCCGCCTAGGCGTAGAATGCCTGTAGATGGAATGCCCGAACTGCAATCTCGAGAATCCATCCTCGGCACAGCGCTGCGACTGCGGCTATGACTTCGCGGAAGGAAGAATGGCGAAGACCTACCTCTCAGCTAGGGACATCGCCCAAAGGAAGACCGAGGCCGAAGTCGGCCAGGGCAAGGAGGGTGGCCGCGGAGTCCTCGTTCTGCTCATCAGAATGTTCTTCTCTGTCGTCAGGCGCACCCCGTAGTCCCATACGAGACCGATAGGATGCGTGAAGAGCCGTGCACGCCCACGACCCCGCAAGGCCCCCTCCCCCAGTACGCGCAGCATCCCTACTACCGCGCTCTCGTGAATCGTCATACGGAAGCACTGACCGGAGCACAGAACCTGCGCGTGGAGATCTCGGTCCACACCCAGAGGCTCGTCAAAGCGTCGCCACTCCTGGCCATCGCCACCTTTCTGCAGAAGTCATTCGGAGCTCTGGGTCTTCTCCTCGGAGGAGTAGCCTGCATAGCCGGTTGCGTCGCCGCATACTCGCCACGGAGAGCGGAAACCGAGAGCGCCATCGGCACCATGCTCATATCAGGCCTAGCGGGCCTTGCCACCCTCTGGCTCGCGGGATGCTTGGGCAACATGGTCGACAACGCACGGAAGAAGATCGAGTCTGGACTAGTCGACCAGCAGAGAGAGCGTCTCCAAGTACTGGATGCCGCCGCAGCCACGGCCACACAAGAAGTCCTCGCCTCATGGGACCACTTCTGCGTTTCGTACCCCGGCTATCCGCCCGACTGGAGTGACCGGAGCCAAGCTGCCAAGCAGCGGGATCGAGAAATATGCCAGCAGTGCGGGTGGCCGCATGGCTTTGTCCGCCGTGTGAGGAATCTTCATGCGCACCACAGGCTGGCGTTGCACCAAGGCGGCAACAACGCGATGGACAACCTCGTAACCCTGTGCCACATCTGCCACAGGGAAAAGGGCGGCGGACACAATCGCATCAAGTATCGCCCTGCCGATCAGCGCAGAGGCTTCCGATCCCGGTGGAGATAGAGCACTCGTCGCCCCCCAAAGCCGGTAGCCGACCCAGCCACGCAACGCGAGAAGGCGTGTTCACCCCCACGATGATTGGTAGTTCTGCCCCCTGGCCCCGCATTCGCCACCTGTCCCGCCTGGCTGAAGCGAGGGACCGCCAGGCCCGCGCGGGCGATGAATGAGCCCCAACGCCACCCCGAATGCAGCAACCCCGATTGCCGTCCCGGAGGAGGCTACACCGCGCCGACCGGCCCCTTCGGGCGTCCCCGCTCGGACTCCAAGTACAGCGCCAGCGGCTCCAGCGTGTTGAAGGTCTCCACCCATTCGTAGCGTCTCGCCCAGGAGAGCACGGTGCCTGTCGGGATTCCGGACAGTCGAGCGAACTCCCTGATTCCAATCCCTCGCCCATGGCGCAAGATTGCCCACTTCCAGAACGCCCGCTCACCTTCATGGAGCCCAATGCGCTGGCATTCCTCAAGCTCAACCCGTTCCGCCTCCGTCGCCGTCCTCGGCAGGTACCGGTACGGTGCGGCGGGAGGTCGTCCGACACCCACCCCTCAGGTCCCCCGAGGCTTCGGCGAGCCAGGAGGCACAGAGAGTGTCCGAACACGCCCCCGCCCGAGCAGTCGGGAGTCTCGCGTCGACCGCAGGGGACCCCAGGGGGCCTTCCCCATCCACGATGGGCGCAGCCTCCGCATGGCGAGCTCCCTCCGTTGCCGCGTGATCGCGCCCATGAGCCCCCAGCGGGCCGCAGGCGTGGCGGGTTGGGCAGGAGCGCCAACCGCAGGCGGAGCGGCCCTCCCAGCCCGCTGTAGCGCAGCCCGAGCCCTCTGCACCTGGACGATCAGAGGGGTGAACGGGTCCGGCAGCGGCCTCAGGAGCCGAGCCGGCAGCTTCGCCGTGACCCCGATCTCCTCGAGCGCAGGCTCCTTGAGGTCATACCTGAGATACTTCTCGGGGTGGTACAGCGTCGTGTCCGGCGCAGTCGCCCCATCGTCAGTCTTCTTCGTCGTTGCCACTTTCGGTGCCACCTTTCTGTCCCACGGGGTGACTCACAATTTGACTCACTTTCCGGACGGAATCGGCGGGATCGGCCGGACCTGACCCGGCTCGGCGGACTCAGCAGAATCCCCCGACGGTTGATTCTTCAAGGGTTCTCGCGAATCTGTCGGGGATGCTTGGGGTTCTGAACTGTCGGCGGGTCCGCTTAGCAGGCAGCTGCCTTCAGCCACTCGGCCACCTCTCCATGGAAATCAGGCCTGTCCTGCGAGCCGAAGCCAGTATACTACCGATTCGTCCGGCTAGTTCCCCTTGACCGTCATGGCGCAACGGAACCCGATGGTGCCGTCCTTGTCGTCGGGCGTCGAGGCGCCCCGGTTGGCGGAGCGGCACCGCTCCGCGGAGTTGAGCCTCGACCCGCCGCGCAGGACGCGGAAGCCGGCAGTCGACGGCCCCTTCGGATCGGTCTTCGCGCTCACGGAATAGTAATCCTCGCCGTACCAGTCCGCGCACCACTCCCACACGTTGCCGTGCATGTCGCAGAGACCCCAGGCGTTCGGGGCCTTGCCCCCCGCGGCGTGCATGTCCTGACCCGCGGTCGCGTCGTACCACGCGTAGGCGCCCAGCCCGCTTGCGTCGTCGCCCGAGCACCACTTGCCCGTCGTGCCCGCCCGGCACGCGTACTCCCACTCGGCCTCCGTGGGGAGGCGCTTCCCGTAGTGCTTCGCGTACGCCGTGGCGCCGTACCAGGTCATGCCGACGGCCGGGTACTGGTCACAGCCATTCTGGGGTACCCAGCGCCCGCCCACCCGGTGCACGCCGCGGACGAACGTCCAGATCAGCAGGTGCCCGTTCAGCTCGCGGTCCCCGCCGATCGCATTGAGGAAGGCGGCGAACTGCGCGTTCGTGACCGGACGGACGTCGAGGCGGAACGCAGCCAGCTTGACCGTGTGCACGGGTTTCTCGTCCGGCTCGCCGGCCTTCGAGCCCATCTCGAACTCCCCCGCCGGGATCTCGACCATCTCGACACCGTCCTTGGCCGTGTACCGGGGCAGTTGGATTCCCGGCTGGGCTTTCGGGATCGCGGTCGGGGTCTTGGCCGCCGTCGCCGGCGCAGCGTTCTCGGCCTTCGGCGGGGCCTTCTTGCCGCAGGCCTGCAGCGAGAGCATCGCCGCGATGACTGACACCCCAAGCACGTATACCGCCAGGTTTCGCGAATTGTGCATATGAATTAATCCTAGCAGAGGCTTGCCTATCCCGCAGGCCCCCCTAACAGGATGCTGAAAAACTGACGGAAGTCATTGCGATGGACGTGAACAGTCGTTCAT
>ERZ1292640.4-Hain-H43-02um-R1-4-length-258551-cov-9_pt1 | contig 91069 bp, 86 predicted proteins | sample MGYA00564404_ERZ1292640 | MGnify/ENA primary metagenome ERZ1292640 (study PRJEB36523, sample SAMEA6512636) | groundwater metagenome | collected 2019-01-08 | study: AquaDiva: Metagenomics assemblies of 32 groundwater samples
TCGAGACCCTCAAAGGCGCCGCCACAGATGAATAAAATATTCCTGGTGTTGATGAGATGTCGATCGGAGAATCAGATTTGACTAAGCAAGCTTTAGAATATGTGCAGTTAGAGAGCGGTAAACCGATTGAAGGGACGCCAGTGGATTATGTTTTTATTGGTTCCTGCACCAATTCTCGCTTAAGTGATTTGAGGGAGGCAGCTAAGATTTTTAAAGGTAGAAAAGTGAAAGAAGGGCTCGTAGCATATATAGTTCCGGGTTCAGAGAGAGTTATGCAAGAAGCCATAGATGAAGGCTTAGATAAGATTTTCATCAGCGCTGGCGCGCTGTTCCGTAATCCTGGATGCAGTATGTGTTTGGCTATGAATGAAGATAAAGTGCCTGCTGGTAAGCGTTGTGCTTCTACCAGTAATAGAAATTTTGTTGGAAGACAGGGTAAAGGTGCGATAACACATTTAATGAGTCCAATCATGGCGGCTGCGGCTGCGGTAACTGGTAAAATAACTGATGTACGTAAATTTTTATGATGAAAAATATTAGATCAAAAATAGTGCCGATACCACGTAAGGATATAGATACGGATTTGATTATTTCTGCAGAATTTTTGACTGTAACTGATAAAAAAGGCTTGGGAGAGCATGTTTTTGAGAGGCTTCGAGTGAGTGATCCAGATTTTCCTTTAAATTTTGAGAAGTACAAGGGTGCAGAAATTTTGGTGGCTCGTAGTAATTTTGGTTGTGGTAGTTCACGTGAACATGCGGCCTGGGCACTTTTTGATTATGGAATTAAGGTCGTTATTGCTCCAAGTTTTAGTGATATTTTTTATAGTAATGCTATGAAGAATGGGATTTTGCCTTTAATTCTTGAAGAAAAAACTGTGGAGGAAATTTTTGAAGATGAGGCTATGAATAGTGGTGAATATGTTGTGAGTGTGGATTTGCCAAATCAGATTATAGAGCTTGCTGATGGGCAGAAGTACGAGTTTAAAATTGATCCATATCGTAAGGAATGTTTGATTAAAGGTATGGATGATATGGATTATTTGTTGGAGAATATTGCAGAAATTAATAAGTTCGATAAAAAACATAAAAATTTTATTTTTTTTGACACTAAAAATTTATGAATAAAAAAATTGCAGTTTTGGCAGGGGATGGAATTGGTCCTGAAATTATGGAAGAAGCTTTAAAAGTTTTGACTCGTATTGGCGAAATTTTTGGGCATCAATTTGAATTCAAGGATGGTTTTATCGGTGGTGCTGCTTGGGATGAGTATGAGAGCCATTTTCCTCAAGAAACTGTAGCGATTTGTGAAGGGTCAGATGCCATTTTATTTGGTTCCGTTGGTGGACCAGTGGATAAGCAGCACGAGCCAAGGTGGAAAAACTGTGAAGTTAATTCTATCTTAGCGATAAGAAATCATTTTAGTTTTGGAATTAATTTGCGTCCGGTAAAAATTTATCCTCAATTGAAGGATGCTTGTGTTTTGAGACCGGAAATTATTGAAAAAGGTGTGGATATTTTGTGCGTGAGAGAGCTTTTGCAAGATGTGTATTTTGGGGATCATGGTATAGAAGGCGAGATGGGAGAAAGAGTTGCGACTGATTTAATGGTTTATGATGAGGAAGTTATAGAGAGAATTGCGCACGTGGCATTTAAGGCTGCTATGAAACGAAAAATGAAGGTGACTTCTGTGGATAAGGCTAATGTTTTGAGTTGTAGCAAGTTGTGGAGAGAAGTTGTTTGGAATGTAGCAAAAGAATATCCAAAATGTAAGCTTGAAAATATTCTTGTAGATAATTTGAGTATGCAGGTTATTCGCAGGCCATATGATTTTGATGTTTTGTTAATGCCAAATATGTTTGGAGATATTATTTCTGATGAAGTGAGTGTGTTTTCTAGTCTTGGTATGTTGCCGTCTGCGTCTTTGAATGAGGAGGGTTTTGGCTTGTATGAGCCGTCTTCTGGTAGCGCACCGGATATTGCCGGTAAGGGAATTGCCAATCCAATTGGACAAATTTTATCTGCGGCGATGATGCTCAAATATTCTTTTGGGATGAACGATGAGCATGATGCAATTGTGCTCGCCGTTGATAAGGCTCTTGATGATGGTTATAGAACTGCGGATATTACCCTGCCGGAGCATACTTTTGTTTCGACTGATGTCCTGGGAGACGCAATTTGTAAGAACATTCAAAAATAATATTTATAACAATTAAAATAATGAAAGATAGAATTAAGACAATGATGGATTATGCCTATTTTGAGGGCAAAATTACCCCTTCTGTTGAGTCTAAAATTAGTATAGCTTCACACAGTATTCAATATGGTTCTACTTGTTTTGGTGGAATGCGTGGATATTTGAGAGAAGGCAAGGCCAGGTTATTTAGAATTGAAGATCATTTTGAACGATTGATGAATGCGGTGAAAATTTTTGGTATGGATTTTAAGATGACTTTTGAAGAATTTAAAAAAGCAGTGAGTGAATTAATTCTTGCGAACAAACCTGCGACGGATTTTTATATTCGTCCATTTATTTATTCTGATGATGAAGATTTAACACCAAAATTTGTTGGAATTAGTTTCAAAATTGCACTTTATATGATTCCGCTTGGAGATTACCTGGATACGAGTAGAGGGCTTAGGCTAATGGTTTCCAGTTGGCAAAAGTTTCCAGATGCCTCAATTTCTACAAAGGCAAAAGCTGGCGGTTCTTATTTAAATTCTTCATTAGCAAGAAGTGAAGCAATACGTTGTGGATATGATGAAGCTTTGGTCATGGATCAAAATTGGAGCATCGTAGAAGGAAGTGCGGAAAATTTCTTTATAGTTTATAGAGGAGAAATGATTATGCCTTCAATTGGTAGTTCGATGTTGGAAGGAATTACCATGCGTACAGTTGTAGAAATTTGTAAGGAAGAAAATATTTCTATTCGTTTTGAAAAAATTGATCGTTCAATGGTGTATACCGCTGATGAAATTTTGTTAACTGGAACTGGTGCTCAAATTCTGTTTGCTGACTCTGTTGATGATAGAGTTATTGGCGATGGAAAAATGGGAGAGGTATGCCAAAGATTGCGTAATATCTATACTGCGATTATTGAGAAAAAACATCCAAAAAGTAAACTGTGGATTAGTGAATATGAGGTTTGTTAGTTTTTAGTTCCTTATGAAATTCTAAATAAAATTTATTCTACAAAAAAATGATTAAAATATTTGATACAACCTTGAGAGATGGAGAACAGTCGCCAGGTTTCTCTATGAATTTGAAAGAAAAATTATTAATGGCGCAACAATTGGAAAAATTGGGTGTTGATGTAATCGAAGCTGGATTTGCAAATGCTTCTCCAGAAGATTTTGAATCTGTAAGGCAAATTGGAGAATTATGTAAGAAAACTGAGATTTGTGGACTTGCTCGTTGTCATGAAGCGGATATTGAGGCGACGATAAAAGCCCTTAAGGATGCCGCAAAACCACGTATTCATGTTTTTATCGCGACTAGTGATATTCATTTGGAATATAAATTGAAAATTAGTCGTGATGAAGCCGTGATGAAAGCAATTGCTGGAATTAAATTAGCAAAAACTTTTACGGATAGAGTGGATTTTTCGCCAGAAGATGGAACTCGCTCTGATTGGGATTTTTTAAAAATTATTTTAGAAGAAGCAATTAAGGCCGGTGCAGATACTTTAAATATTCCGGATACTGTTGGTTATTCTACACCTGAAGAATTTGCTGCTTTGATAAAATTTATCAGAGAAAATGTGAAAGGTGCTCATCAAGTAATCATTTCTACGCACTGTCATGACGATTTGGGACTTGCTGTAGCGAATAGTTTGGCCGGTGTGAGAAGCGGAGCCACACAAGTTGAGTGCACCATCAATGGAATTGGTGAACGCGCTGGAAACGCATCTTTGGAAGAAGTAGTGATGGCGATGAAGACGCGTCCTGATTTATTTCCTGATGGAAATAATATTGATACAAAACAAATTCTTGCGACGAGTCGTTTGCTTTCACAAATTACCGGACAAAAAGTTCAACCAAATAAAGCTATTGTTGGTAAGAATGCTTTTGCGCATGAAGCTGGAATTCACCAACACGGTATTTTGGCTAACAGATTGACTTACGAGATCATGAAGGCTGAAGATGTCGGGTATGTAAGTAATCAAATTATCATTGGAAAACATTCTGGTAGAAATGCTTTGGCTGATAGATTGAAACAATTGGGAATTGAAATTTCAAAAGAAAAAATGGATGAAATTTTTGCAAAGTTTAAAATTCTCGCAGATAAAAAGAAAAATATTTATGATGAGGATTTAATTATGATTGCGACTGATCATGATATAGAACAAAAATATGAATTGATTGATGCGCATATAAATTCTCAGAAAGATAAAGTGTCTAAAGCTGATTGCGTTATTAGAATTGGAGAAAAAATAGTTGAGATGGCTGCGGAGAGTGATGGGTCGGTTTCTGCCTTGTACGAAGCCATTATTGCTGCTAGTGAACTTAAAGGTAAATTGACTGCTTTTAATATAAATGCTCTCACTCCAGACAACGAAGCGATTGGTGTGGTAAAAATTGAATGGAAGGATGAGAATGATAAAATTTGGTATGGAAGCGGTTCTGATACTGATGTTGTAGTCGCAGCTGGTAAAGCATTGATCGATATTTTAAATAGAATTGAAATTCGTAGAATGCATGAAGAGGGTTTGGATAAAAATAAACAAGCTGCTAGTTTGATTAAAGAATATATTTAATCCTGAATTTATGGTTTTGATGGAGTCGCTGAGTTTGCCTATGGGGAGCCCTATAATTGATTTTAGTCTTAAGGGGATTGATGGCCGTGTTTATAGTTTGAATGATTTTGCTGATGCTCAATCAATTGTTGTAGTTTTTATGTGTAATCATTGTCCGTACGTACAGGCAGTGTGGAGTAGGTTAGTTGCACTGCAGGAAAAATATAAAAATGATGGAGTGCAGTTTGTTGGTATAAATGCGAATATAAATCCTAAATATGAAGAAGATAGTTTTGAGAATATGAAAAAATATTTTGAAATGTATAAAATGAATTTTCCTTATTTGGCCGATGAGGGGCAGAATGTTGCGCGAGAATATCAGGCCCAATGCACTCCTGATATATATGTTTTTGATGCTGGTAGGAAGTTGGCCTATCATGGAAGGCTTGATGACAGCTGGAAAGATGAGAGTAAAGTGACTAAAAAAGAGCTTGATCAAGCGATTGGTTTGATTTTGGCTGGTAAGAAAATAGAGGAAAAACAGAATCCTTCGATGGGATGTTCTATTAAGTGGGTGGAAAGTTAAAAAAAGTTAGAAGTGGTATGCGTTTGGAGATGCGAATTCACAAATAAAAAAAAGCCCCACATGATGTAGGGCTTTTTTGTTTAGATCAGAATTACTTCTTTCCACCAGCTGGAACGATCTTCTTGATAAGTGGAAGACCAGTTTTTTTGCTTTCTACTACTGTTCTACCTTCTGGAAGAGCATCAATTGCTCCTGGTTTTACTTCACGAGCGAAGTAAAAAATGATTTGTTTGCGTCCACCTCTTAGAGTTACATTTTTGGAATGTAGGTAGTAGGTCTGACCTTTGCTGTTTTTATGAGAGTAAGCCATAGTTTTATGGGTTAATTATTAGATAAAGACTAGGATTTTAGTCTGTTAAAGTCAAGGATCTACCTGTTTTATTGTTGACATCTCCAATATTGGGTTTGGAATATGTACATCTGTAAAAGGTAAGATAACTTAATAATAACAAAAAAACACCCCTCAAATTGAGGAGTGTTTTAGTAGAAAAAATCTAAGAAATTATTTCTTTTTCTTAGCAACTTTTTTCTTAGCTACTTTTTTTGGAGCTGCTTTTTTAGCAACTTTCTTTTTAAGAACTTTTTTCTTAGCTACTACTTTTTTTTTCTTGGCAACTGCCATAAGAGTGAGGTTAATTAAATTACTTTCATTATTGATTTTTTTATTAAAAAAGCAAGGTGTTATGCGCATATTTGTGTAATGAGCGTGATGAGTGATATGAATTTTTATTAAATTTACGTCGTATAGATGTAGTGATTTACTGGCTTCTTGAGCCGTTAAATCACGTGTCTGTGAAAATAAAAATTATAATATTAAAAAAAATGCACGCAACAAAAAATATTTTTATTTTCATTTAATTAAAACTTTTTAAAAAAATATTTTATTTTTTTATTTATATATTTTTATTTTTTATTTATGTTTTTTGAAAATAAAAATTTTGTTTTACTAAAAATAAAATTTTTTTTATTTAATTTGACTGAGAATAAAACTATTAACGTTTAATGGTTGGTGATAATGTGTGGTGGATGAAAAATCCATACTTATATTTACTTAAAATTAGCTGGCGATTTGCGGGCCATAGAAAGCCATATTTGGTGCTGACTTACATTCTGTTTATCATTACCAATGTTGCCGTTATGGTGGAGCCAATGCTTTTTGCATTATTTTTGAATAGAATTCAGCGGGGTGGTGAAAATTTGTTGTGGGATTCTGCTTTTTATTTGGGTTTGTTTGTTTCTGTTACATTTATTTTTTGGTTACTGCATGGTCCAACGCGAGTTGTGGAACGTATAAATAGTTTTCATATTGTGCAGAATTATAAGGAATATATTTTTAAAATAATTTCTTCGCTACCTTTAAAGTGGCATAAAAATCATCATTCTGGGTCGGTGATGAGTCGTGTTGGTAAATCTTCTGCGGCATTGAAGGATTTTACTGATATGAGTTTTATGTATATAGAAGTAGTGGTACGTTTTTTTGCTACGACGATTGCGATTTTTATTCTATCTACTATTGGTGGAATTTTGGTTTTTGTAGTTGGTATGCTTGTAATGATTATTATTTTTGCTTTTGATAAAGTATTGGTTAAAAATCTGCGTGACATAAATGAAAAGGGTCACAAAGCGGATTCAGTTTTTTATGATTATGTTGTAAATATAATTACGGTTATTACTCTTAGGCTTGAGAAATTAGCCAAGATGGAGGTAGTGCAAAAAATAGCTTCGATTTTTCCTTTGTGGAAAAAGAGAGCGATTCTTAATGAGACTAAGTGGTTTACTATTGATATTATTCTGCTGCTTTTGAAATTTGCGGTTTTAATGATTTATTTATATGGCAAAATTTCTGCAGGTGAAGCAATTTTGATAGGTAGCTTGGTTGCTTTGTATCAATACGTTCAGCTTTTTCAAAATGTTTTTTTGGATTTGGCTTGGAAGTATGAAACTGTTGTTGGTTATTACACTGATATAAAGAGTTGCGATATTATTACAAGTCAGGCTGACATTCTAAAGATAGATACTTTTAAATCTGCTAATTTGAAGGATTGGAAGGAAATTAAGATTAGTGATTTATTTTTTAAGTATGAAGATGAAGGTCATCACAAACATAATTTGAGCAACATTAATGTTAATTTAAAGAAAGGTTTAAAAATTGCTTTTGTGGGAGAAAGTGGTAGCGGGAAGAGTACGTTAATGGCTTTGTTGAGAGGTTTAGAGCGAGCCGATAGAGTGGTGGTGGAAATTGATGGGGTTAGTTATGATTCGTTGCAGGTTTTGTCTGATATGGTAACTTTGATGCCGCAGGATCCTGAAATTTTTGAGAATACTATAGAATATAATTTGGCCGCGGGTTTGCGTCATAGTAAGGCTGAGATTTTGAGAGCTTGTGACTTGGCTTGTTTTACTAAAGTTTTGGAAAGATTGCCAAGTGGTCTTAAAACCAATATTAAAGAGAAGGGAGTAAATCTGTCTGGAGGCGAGAAGCAGAGATTGGCTTTAGCTAGAGGAATTTTTGCTGCGAAGAGTAGTAGTATAGTTTTGATGGATGAGCCAACTAGTAGTGTGGATTCTCAAAATGAAATAAAAATTTATCACAATATTTTTAAAGAATTTAAGGATAAATGTATTATTTCGTCTATTCACAGGTTGCATTTATTATCTGAATTTGATGTGATTTATTTGTTTGAGAAAGGTGTTTTGGTGGATATGGGTAGTTTTGAAGAGTTGTTGAATTTTAATAAGCTTTTTCAAAAGATGTGGTCGTTGTATGAGAAAAGTGTGAAGAAGTAGTGGGCTGGCTTGACTAAATGGGTTGAATATTATATATTTGCATTTAGCATTCTATTAAAAAGAAATTAAAATGAGTTTTATGAGACGTAGACAAGGAGGAGGAAGGCCAGGTGGCCATGTATCAGGTGGATCTGGTAGACCTCAAGGTGGACATACCGGAGGGCGTGGTAGATCAGGTGGTGGAGGACAGGGTAGAACCCGCAATCACCAGAATTCTGGTGCGAAAATTGATATTTCAAGATTTATTAATAAAGCTACGGCTGTTGAAGAAGTAAAATATGAAGCCAAACATAAGTTTGAGGACTTTCCGCTTAATGCCATTCTAAAAACGAATATTGCTAATAAAGGATATAAATCTCCAACGCCTATTCAGGATCAGGCGATTCCACCGATTATTAAAGGACAGGACGTCGTGGGTATTGCGCAAACTGGTACAGGTAAAACAGCAGCTTTTTTGATTCCACTAATTAATAAAGTACTTTTTAATCCTAGGGAAAAAGTTTTGATTCTTGCGCCTGTGCGTGAGCTTGCTTCTCAAATTAGAGATGAATTTATGGGCTTTAGTAAGGGCATGCACTTGTATTCTGCCTTATGTGTAGGTGGAATGGGAATTGTGCCTCAGATGAGAGACATGAAGAGAAATCCGAACTTTGTGATTGCGACTCCAGGACGACTTAGAGATTTGATTAAACGTCGTGCTATTAATCTTGAACAATTTCAAAATATAGTTTTGGATGAGGCGGATAGAATGGTGGACATGGGTTTTATTCATGAAGTTAAATATATTCTTAGTTTGATGTCAAAAAAGAGACATTCCTTGTTTTTTTCTGCGACTGTTTCACCTGCGGTTCATGGCTTGATTCAGCAGTTTTTGACTAATCCAGTAACTGTTTCCGTGAAGGTGAGAGAAACTTCTTCAAATGTTGATCAGGAAATTATTAAGATTACGGACAAAGCTAAAAAAATGGATATTCTACAGGATTTATTGAGGAAACCTGATTTTAATAAAGTTTTGATTTTTGGTAGGACAAAGCATGGTGTGGAAAAAATTTCAGATACTTTACGTAAAGCTGGTTTTCACGCGGCTTCAATTCATGGGAATAAAACTCAGAATAATAGACAAAAAGCTTTGGACATGTTTAAGAAAGGTGAACTCAATGTTTTAGTTGCGACAGATGTGGCAGCTAGAGGTTTGGATATCAGCGATGTGAGTCATGTGATTAACTATGACGTTCCTGCAACTTATGAAGATTATGTTCATAGAATTGGTCGTACTGGTCGTGCGAATAAAGCTGGTAGTGCAGTGACTTTTGTGGAGTAATTTTTTGTGATATAGTGCTTGGACCATGGGAAAAGATCTCACAAAAAAAGATAAAGTTGAGAATAAGAAAGCGAGTATTTTTGCTTTATTGAAACCTTATAAGAGGGTAATAAATTTTTTGATTGTACTTGCAATTGTAAGCAATTTGGCTGGTTTGATTTTGCCAAAACTTATTTCATATGGAATTGATGATTATGTGAAAGGAACTTTAGATTTGAGTACTGTGATCTGGGAGTTCGGGCTTATTTCTCTGTTTATTTTCATTCTTACTTATGCGCAAAGTGTGGTGCAGACTTATGCGTCTGAACGTGTGGCGCGAGATTTGCGTGCTGATTTAACGGCTAAAATTTCAAGACAAAGTTATTTATTTGTGCAGAATTCCAATCCTTCTAAACTGCTTACTAATCTGACTTCAGATATAGATTCTGTAAAAATGTTTGTGGCGCAGGCGATAGTGTCGTTGGTTTCTTCTGTAGTAATTATTATTGGTGCCAGTGTTTTGTTGTTAACCATTAATTGGAAGTTGGCGTTGGCGGTTTTGACTATTCTGCCGATTATTGGAGGAACTTTCTTTTTGGTTTTGAAGCAAGTGAGAGTTTTATTTAAAGAAAGTAGGGAAGTGATAGATTGGCTTAATAAGATCATAAATGAGAGTATTTTGGGTGCAGCTTTAGTTCGAGTTTTGAATTCTAAAAAGAAAGAAGCGGACAAATTTAGTGAAGCGAATACGAATGCTAAGAATATTGGAATGAAGATTTTGAATATGTTTGCGTCGATGATTCCGGTGGTGACGTTTTTTGCGAATGTGGGAACTCTGATTGTGTTGTCACTTGGAGGACATTTTGTGATTTCTGGGAGTATGAGTTTGGGAGAATTTGCCGCGTTTATCAGTTATATTGCGGTGTTGATTTTCCCGATATTTGTGATTGGATTTATGAGTAACATCATTGCTCAATCTGGGGCTTCCTATCAACGTATTTATGATGTTTTGTCAGCAGCGGAATTACCAGAAGGTGGAAGTATTAAGACAGCTTTAAAAGGTGATATAGAATTAAAAAAAGTTAATGTGATTTATGGTGAAAAACCTGCGCTCAAGGATGTTTCTTTTAAGGTGAAGGCTGGGACAAAAGTGGCGATAATCGGGCCGACTGCGGCTGGTAAATCTCAATTACTGTATCTGTTAACTGGTTTGACCAAGCCGGATAGTGGGGTGGTGGAATTTGATGGGAAGAATTTGGATCAATATGAGAGGTCGGCTTTGCATAAACAGACGGGTTTTGTTTTTCAGGATAGTATTTTGTTTAATATGACTTTGCGTGAAAATATTGCCTTTAGTCCTGATGCGACAGATGAATCTTTGCAAAAAGCGATTGATACTGCGGAGTTGCGGGACTTTATTAAAGAGTTGCCTGATGGCTTGCAGACTGTGGTTTCAGAGAGGGGGACTAGTCTTTCTGGAGGGCAAAAACAGCGTGTGATGCTGGCGAGAGCTTTGGCTTTAAATCCTAGAATTTTATTTTTAGATGATTTTACGGCGCGTGTTGATAATAGAACTGAGCAAAAAATTCTTAAGAATCTAGAGAAAAATTATCCTGATTTAACTTTAATTTCCGTAACTCAAAAGATTTCTTCAATAGAGGAATATGATCAAATAGTTGTTTTAATGGAGGGCGAACTTTTGGCTAAAGGAACTCATAAAGAGTTGATGGAAAGTTCTCCTGAATACGTACAGATTTATAATTCACAAAGAAGTACAAACCAATATGAACTACACACTTGATATAAAAAAAGAGCATGGTAGGAAGACTAGCTACGTTGATGCTGCCAAAAAATTGTGGCCACTTTTGTGTGAAGAAAAAGGGAATTTGATAATGGCTTCTGTTGCAATTTTCTTGAACTCGGCTTTAAATCTGGTGGCACCGATGGTTGTGGCGCATGTAATTGATACTTATATTCCGACAAAAGATTATCATGGTGTCTTTGTTTTTTCTGGGATTTTGTTGACGATGTATGTGGCGGCTTTGTTTACGAGTTATTTTCAAACCAGATGGATGGGTGGAGTTGGACAGAGAGTTTTGTTTAATTTGCGCAGTGCGATTTTTAATAAATTACAGGAATTGCCGGTGGCATTCTTTAATCAGAATAAGGCTGGAGATCTGATTTCTCGTATAAATAATGATACGGACAAGTTGAATCAGTTTTTTTCACAATCTTTGATGCAGTTCATCGGAAGTATTTTTATTATGATTGGTGCCGGTGTGTTTTTGTTGTCTTTGAATCTTAAATTGGGTGCTGCGGCTTTGGCTCCGGCCCTGGCTCTGTTTATTTTTACACGTTTGATTTCTGGCTGGGTAAAGCGCAAAAACACTATGAATCTAAGTAGTGTTGGTGGAATGAGCTCGGAAATTCAGGAGAGTTTGAATAATTTTAAAGTGATTGTGGCTTTTAATCGTAGAGATTATTTTCGTCAGCGTTTTGAAGAGGCAAATAATGAAAATTATAAGACTTCGGTGAAGGCTGGTTTGGCGAATAATTTGTTTACGCCAGTTTTTGGTCTGTCTTCTAATCTCGCGCAATTGGTGATTTTGGCTTTTGGTATTTATTTGATTATGCAGGGAGAATTTACTCTTGGACTTTTGATCAGTTTTATTTCTTATGCGAATAATTTTTATAATCCTTTGAGGCAGCTTGCAGCTTTGTGGGCGAATTTTCAGGTGGCTATGGCAGGTTGGGATAGGATTGCAGCGATTCTGGATATGAAATCGGATTTGAAAACTGTGGACATAAAAGAAAAAGGATTAGCGAATGCAAAGGTGCCAATTTTGGAATTTAAGGGCGTGAAATTTGGTTATCCAAATGGTAAGGAGGTTTTGCATGATGTGAATTTTAAGCTTGAGAAAGGCAAAACTTACGCTTTGGTTGGGCCAACTGGTGGAGGTAAAACGACGACTGCTTCGTTGATGGCGAGACTTTATGATCCTACTGAGGGCGTGGTGATGCTTGATGGAAAAGATATTCGTTCTTATGAACCGAATGCACGCACAGATAAAATTGGCTTTATTCTACAAGAGCCGTTTTTGTTTACTGGAAGTGTGCGTGAAAATATTCTTTATGGAAATGTTAAATATCAAAATTACTCTAATGAAGAATTGGAACAGGTAATTAAGGAAGCTAATTTGGAGACTTTGTTGGGACGTTTTGAGAATGGTTTGGACACAAAGGTGATGAGTAGTGGTGATGCCGTGAGTTTGGGCCAGAGGCAGTTAATTGCCTTTATTAGAGCCGTTTTGCGTAATCCCGATTTGTTGATACTTGATGAAGCGACGGCCAATGTGGACACTGTAACTGAGCAACTTCTTGAAGATATTCTTAAAAAACTTTCCAAAGAAACTACACGCGTGATTATTGCGCATAGATTAAATACTATTGAGAATGCTGATGAGATTTTCTTTGTGAATTCAGGAGAGGTAATTAGGGCCGGATCAATGGAGCATGCGGTGGAAATGCTACTTCATGGTAAGAGGAAGAGCTAAAAATAGTCTTAGCTCAATTATCGACGACCTCTTGGTGCGCCTCTAGATCCACCTCTGAACTCTGGTCTTCCTCCGCCAAAACCGCCTGGTCTTGGTGGACGGCCAGCGCCATCTCTGCCATAGCGAGATCTAGATTGTGGGGGAGCCTGTTCGAATTTAATTCTGATTGGTTTACCTCTGTAACTTGCGTATTTAAAGCAGTTTAGGATAGCGTTTTCGTAGCTTGCATCAACTTCAAAATAACTGAAATTTTCAAGAATGCTGATGTGACCAATTTCTACGCCTTTGGCTTTTGGTTCTGTATTAATGAGTTTGAATAAATCTCTAACCTCCAATCCATCTTTTTTACCAAGGTCGATTTTGAATGAACTAAATTTCATTCCTGGATTTCTTTCTCGTGGATTTGAGCTTACTGCAGCGTTTAAATCGACTGCGTCTTTGTAAATTCCCAAGAAATGATTGAATTCCATTGAGACGAAATGTTTGATCAAAGTTTCTCTATCCATTCCTTCTAATTTTTTGAAAACTGCAGGAAGGTAGTCGCAAATTTCGTCTTCGTTAACGGTTACTTTTTCTACTTTATCAATCAGATTTAAAAGTTGTTTTTCGCAAATGTCGCTACCTGAAGGGATTGGTTCTCTCTTAAAAGCTTTGCCAATTTTATTCTCCAAAATACGGATTTTGCCCATTTCTTTCATGTGAATGATAGAAAGAGAAGTTCCGCTTTTGCCCGCACGACCTGTTCGTCCACTGCGGTGTACATAAGTTTCCAAGCTATCTGGAAGCTGATAATTGATAATATGAGTTAGGTCATCAACGTCGATACCACGGGCAGCCACATCTGTTGCAACCATCAATTGTACCTGTTTCTTACGGAAACGTTCCATGATGCTGGTCCTTTGCTGTTGTGAAAGGTCTCCATGGATTGCTTCGGCAGAATATTTATCCTGGATTAATTTGTCAGCGATTTCTTGAGTTTCTGCTCTGGTACGACAGAAAATAATTCCATAAATTGCTGGGTTTAAATCGGCAATACGTCTTAAGGCTTCGTAACGATCTTTTGCGTGAACCATATAGTATTTGTGCTCCACATTTACTGCGCCTTTTAGCGATTTATCAACTCTGATTTCTTCAGAATCTTTCATATATTTTTTAGCGATCATGCTGATTGCGCTTGGCATTGTTGCAGAAAAAAGCATGGTCTGTTTTTCTTTTGGAGTAGTCGCAAGAATCGCATCGAGGTCATCTTTGAAACCCATATCGAGGATTTCGTCGGCCTCATCTATGATTAACCAGCTAATCTTGTCGATCATTAGTTTTTTACGTTCTATCAAATCAAGTACACGACCTGGAGTTCCCACTACTATTTGTACACCCTGTCTTAATTCTTGAATCTGCTCATAGGCGTTTGCACCTCCGTAGATTGGAGTAACTCTTAACCCTGGAGAATGCTTAATAAAATTTTGAATTTCTTTAGTAATTTGCAGACAAAGTTCACGAGTTGGGCAAAGTACCATAGCTTGGACGTCACGTGAATTTGCATCGAGTTGTTGAATAACCGGAAGACTGTAAGCAGCTGTTTTACCAGTACCAGTCTGGGCTAAAGCTACTAAGTCTTTTTTAGATTCTAAAAGACGTGGAATAGCTTTTTCTTGAATAGGGGTAGGCGTAATAAATTCTAGCTCTGCTAAAGCTTTTAAAATATTCTCGTTTAAGCCAAGGTCTGAAAATGTGGACATGAAAGGTTCTTTTATTTAAATGGACTTGATTCTACGTAGAAAATTGACGATTGTCAAATATTCTGTTGCTTTGTCTGTCAAAAAGTTTTAAAATGCTTTCTTTATTCATTAATAAATTATGGAAATTAGATCTGATCCGCAAATTATTGGTGAAATTGATTTAACTGATCAAGTACGTGCATGTTTTGAGCCTTTGACCAAGGAAGTTGCAGGTCATGGAGATTATATAGTCCGCAATTTAAGAAAACCCGACCATGCGCAGCCGCAAAAAGTGGCAAATGTTTTGGCAAATTTCGATGAATGTTTAATAAGGCCAATTGTTAATGTTATTGAGGGGATTGGTAAGAGAATTTTGGATGTTGATTATCGGTGCAATATGGAAAGAGCGAATGAGCTTGAGAGGTATAAAGATATAGATACAACTGAGGATTTAGACAGGTTGAGGTACGGAGTGGCGAGAACAGACCTTCTTTATCATGTTGATCCTTTTGACCAAGTTTTGTTTACCTATGGTAGCGATATCGCTGATACGGATTGTGTGGCTGGTGTCGTGCCTTGTGAGGGAATTGATCTGGAATTTTTGAATTTATCTTTGCCTCAGATGCATCTGGCTACGAGAAGGGCGCTTGAGACTGGTGCTGCACGAAAGTTTGTAGCAAAAAATGGTCAGCTATTGTATCTGAGGAAGAATCTTGATATTCATCGTAAACAATTATCGCGGGCGAATGGTCCTAGGCATTTGCTAAGTTTTATACTTGAGGATCTAAGATAGTAGCTGATAGAAAGTGTAGAAGAAAATTCCTAAGATCATGTATGAAGTTGCGGCCATGCCTGGTGCGCGATAGAGGGGATTTTTGCGGTAGCCGATCCAAAAAGCGATGCGGGCAATGATGAAAGTGATAGTTAGAGCTGTGATAATTTTGAGCTGATGAATTTCTAAAACCGTACTGAGAGTTAGAGTGGCAATGACAAAAGCGAAAGTTTGTTCAAGTGTGTTGTTGGCGACTTTGCCGTCGATTTTGATTTGGTCAGTTTCGGCATTGGCTAGCGGATTTATGGCTTCACTAGTAAAACGGGAATTGCCGATGTGAGCAAGCATAATAAAGAATAAAAAAACTGGGAAAATGAGATTTTGTAGAGTGAAGCTGAGTCGATCGGCGAGGTTGTCTTGTAGATTTATTTCAGGTAGAAATTGATAGAGCAAGCAGATTAAGATTGCGTTTGTTGTTACGCCGCATGCTACGCCGGTTAAGACTGTTTTTTGTGATTTGTTCATAGGATTGGTTTGTTTTAAGAGATTTTATGATTCCCTAGGGAGGATTTTACAGAAGGTTTTAATCGACATTATCAAACGCACTTGCATTTTTTTGGAATAATTGTATCCTGCATTCTTACATTTAACCATTTCATATGGCAATCAGATTAGAATCGAATCCAGAAGTACTAGGTCAATTACCTCAAGATCCAAGGTTGGCAGCGGCTCTAAAGTATTTAGGTAAGATGGATGAGAGATTTGGTGGAATGATGTTTGATGGAACACCGGGTTATTATGATTTTAGGGATACAGGTAAAGTTGGTCGCTCAGACAGGCATATTGCCAAGCATACTGATAATATTGTAGCAATTGTGGACGAAGTATTGAAAGATAGGGGTCTAAGAGTTGATAACCTTGAATTTAGATCTGATCTACAGTATCCAGCATCTGAATTTGATCGTAGAACGGTGAATACTAAAGTTGGTGCTCGTGAATTTGGTATACAAGACGGATTTGATCCAGAAGATCTGATAGGAAATTTTTGGGAGACTAGTAGAGATCTTAGATATCCACAAAATTCACAGGCAATCTTAACTTTTGGTCCGAATGCTGGGGTTGATTATGTTAGAGGTGGTGTGGATGTTCAGCCTAAAAGAGAGTTTGAAACTGCTCGTGAACGGGTTGAGCGTATGGGTATGGCTCTTACTAATGAAAGACGTGTGCAGCTTTTGAAAGATCCGGAAAGGTTGCTTACTAAGCCTATTGATATTTTGCAGGGTGCAGTGCATAAAAGTACATTAGATGCTTTGCGTAATGGTAAGGCCATGAGAGCTAAATCTGGTCCAGGAGAATTATTACTAGTTGAATATAATAGGGATATTACTCGTGAGCCATTACCTTCTGCTGATGGTTTAAGACAGGAATTTAAATTTAGATTGGAGAATGCTTAAAGTGTTAATTTTTATCTTGAATTACCGTAAATTATTGATATGGAATTAGATTCAAATCCACAGGTTTTAGGAGATTTGCCTCGTGGTTTAGCTGCGGTGGATAATGCAGTAGAATATTTGGCTGATTTAGAACTTGATAAAGCTAATGCTGGTCTTGTTTTTGGTCTTGATGGACGAGAATTCGAAATTGAATCTCTTCCAGTGGGAGTAAAAGTAAAAAAAGGCGAGTTTGTTGAGATCGTCAAACCTTTAATCAAAGTTGTTAATAGCGTTGTGGCTAAGCAGGGTCTTGTAATAGGTGGGCTTCGCTATGCGGCGCATTGTAGAGAGCCAGTGGCTGAAGAGGATATTGCAGCTGTAAATGATCAGATTCCGCCACCAAGGATCAAGCTGAAAGGTGGATTTGCGACTGATAGGGCTGCTAAATCTAGAAAGTATGCCAATAAAAGTGGTCGTGTTAGATATGCTGATAAAGAGGTGGAGTTTGATGATGATGAATGTCCTGATGATGCTCGGGCTCATTATTATTGGGATACGAGGGTTGACCGGAGAGATCTTGCTGATTCACGGTATGGGGTTTTGGTTTTTGGTGATAATGCTGGAACTGAGTTTATAACTGGCAAAGTTGGTTTTCCAAATCATGATAAGGTGCCAGTGACTAGACTTGGTGGAGCTATTCATAGAGCGACTTTAGCGGCTTTGGCGGATGGAACTGTGACTAAAGGGGTAGTTGGAGCTGGTCAGATATTAGGTCTAACTCAAAATGTTGATATTGTACGTGAACCGATAGCTAAGACTGAAGGGCTACGTCAGGCATTTATGTTGAGGCTTGTAAAAGCGGGGCGCAAATTCTAGTTAATAAACTTCACTAGAATTTTGAAGATCAAAATGGTGCCAAAAAATCCTAAAAGCATTCCACCGATGACGTCCGTTGGGTAGTGGGCGCCGAGGTAGATTCTTGATAAGGCCACGCAAATTGCGAAGGCTAAAGTTGCCCAGGTATACCATTTGTCTGGGTGAATTATTAGTAATATTGCGAAAAGTGAAAAGGCGACAACTGTGTGTGAAGAAGGAAATGACTCGAGGTGGTAACGTCTACGGACTATTGCATCTACGATACTTTCTACTGGGCGTGGACGATCAATGATTAATTTTAGAATAGTGGAAATGCCATAGGTTATTACTGCTGATATAAGTGCTGGCAGAATAAGTTTGTTTTCTTTGTTCTGCAGAATGAGAAAAATGCTGAAGCCGCTCATCCAGATATAATTCAAATAGTGAATTCCTAAAAAAAATAACATCCAGCCTTTGCCCGGAAGTGTATTTATAAAGTTGAAAATGGCGACGTCGAATTCTCTCATATAATATTTTGATTATACCTTTTGCTAAAGTAAATTCTAACTAAAAAACACCAGCAATTTTTTACTGATGTTTTTTTTGACTGTAGAAACCGAGCGAAGACTATTTTTTGTTCTTGTTCTTCTTCTTGCTGCTATTGCTTCCTTCTTGTGGTTTTTTCTTTACAGCTTTTTTGTGGTTTTGTTGTTCTGCCATAGGATTTGAGGATATGAAGTATTGAAAAGATTATACACCAATATTTTTTAATGAAAAATATTTTTGGTATTTTGCCGGAGCAAGTTTTTTTTGTTATATTGAATGTATGAAAAATTTATCAAAGTTTGTTGCGAGTTTTTTATTCTTTATAATTTTAAGTCAGAATGTAATTGCGGAAGATGCGACTTCTGCGGTGCCGGGTGAAGAAGTACAGTCAGAAGCGGTGGAAACACCAGCGCAGGAAAATTCTCCAGAAGAAGCTGAAAAAGTGGATTTACCAGATCCAAAATTTACAGATATTGAAAATAGTCAGTATAAAGAAAGTATTATTTCTCTAGCAAAAAAAGGAGTTGTGCAGGGTTATGGAAATGGAGAATTTAGACCTTCACAAACTATTAATCGTGCGGAATTATTGAAAATTATTTTTGCGGCGATTGCGGCGGATGCTGGAAATTTTGCGGGTGGATGTTTTCCGGATGTGCAGGACGAATGGTTTGCGCCTTATGTTTGTAAGGCTAAAGAATTGGCTGTAATTCAGGGTTATCCGGATGGTTTATATAAACCTGGGCAGTCGGTGAATATGGTGGAAGCTTTGAAAATTACTATCAAGGCTTTTGGTTTTCCTCTGCCAGAATTAAAAGAAGGAGATGTTTGGTACAAGCCGTTTATGACTTTTGCTCATTGGAATAGATTGTTCTCAAAATACTCATATACACCGGGTCGTGATGCACGCAGGGATGAAGTTGCTTTTATGGTTGATCAATTATTAGAAGTACAAAGAGAAGAAGAAATTTTGTATGTTTATAGAGATGTGAGATCGCCTGGTTGTTTTAAGGAGACTGCGCCTGCAATTCCACCAACAAGTTTTAGTGTTGATGGACTCGATAGATCTACAATAACTGTGATTCCTGAAACTTATTCACCTGGTACACCGTTGTCATTAATTTTTGCTTTTCATGGCAGAACAAACTCAAACACAATGGTTCGTGGTTACTATGGAATCGAAAAAGCTGCTGAGGGACAGGCGATTATCGTTTATCCGGCGGGGTTACCAAATGCCGGTGGTTATAGTTGGTCAAATGCTGGAGACAAGTCTGGGGATTTACGTGATTACGAATTTTTTGATGTGATGTATAAAGAATTTACGGAAAATTATTGTGTGAATATGGATGAAGTTTATGTGATGGGACATTCTTTGGGTGCGTGGTTTAGTAATAGTTTGGCTTGTGCTCGTGGAGATAAAATTAGAGCCGTGGCGTCGCTTGGTGGAGCTCGTTCTACAAGTAAATGTACTGGGCCAGTTGCGGTAATGCAGTGGCATAATCCAAAAGATGAGCAGGCGAGTTTTGCCAGCGCGGAAGCGGCTAGAAACGATTTTATAGCTCAAAATCAATGTTCTAAAGAGAGTGTTGCGGTGCAGCCAAGTTGGGGTAATTGTGTGGAATATAAAGGCTGTCTTGAAGACGCACCAGTTTTATTCTGCCCACACAATGTAGATACTGATTATCGAGGAAGTTACTATCCGCACACCTGGCCAAAAGACACTGGCAAAGAAATGTGGAAATTCTTTAAGAGTTTGGGGGAGTAGATTTCTTGAGAAGAGAGCTGCAAATTCCACCAATAGTAATTACGATTAAGCCAATTAATTGGTATGGGCTTGGTATTTCTTTGAAGAAAATAATTAAGAAAATTAGACTGAAAAGTGGGAAAGTCATGAGAATTGAAATAGCCTTGGAAACTTCTAAATGCTTAAGGCCTTTGTACCAAATCGTGTTGGTGAATGCAGAAAGGACGATTCCGTTGATGAAGATGTAGATCCAGTATTCTTTTGCTGAAGCTAGAAATAAGCTTGAATCTTCGGTGATGAAGCTAAGTGCTAGCAAAAATATTCCTCCAACTGAATATCTTATTATCATTAAAGTTTCTGCGGAAATTTCGTTGAGAATTTTTTTGCTGAAATAGTTGCCGAATGGAAAAGTCATTGTACTTAAGAAAATTAGTATATCTCCTATGTTTATTCCATCTGGGCTTGATTTAAATAGGATCATAAAGGCACCTGCAAGCACGAGTAATCCGCTGAGCGTTTTATATAAAGTTGGCCTTTCTCCAAGAAAAGGCATTATGAGCAGTGTGAAAATTATTTCAGAAAGAAGTAGGGCGGCCGTGTTAATACCGGAAGTTAGTTGTGATCCGATGAACAGTAGAGCTTCTGGGATTGCAGTACCGGTTATTGCTACGATGATGCCTAATTTCCAGCCTCTTTTATTCTTTAATTCTTTTAGACTTTTTTTGAATAGGCTAATGATGAATATTGTTATACAGCTAAGCAAAACTGAGCTTGCTGCAAAGAAAATTGGCTGTATATGCTGCGACCCTTTGTTAACGACTATCGGAAACATTCCCCAGAGTATGGCTACTAGAAAGATTTGTATGGTAGCGATTTTTTCGGATTTTTTTGTCATTTGAGATTTTGTGGAGTGGAATTTTACTAGATTATATCAGAATTTAGTAAGAGTGATTGATATCGTTGAAAAATGTTTATTTGAAGCCAAAACAAACCTGTTCCATTTTGGAACATACTGCCCAGCTGTTGCAAAAATTGCAACTGTTCAACTGTAGGATAAGTTTAACTCTCCCCGGGGATTCTTTTGATAATTTTACAGCTCGGTCCAATCAATAGTTTTTTTGCCCATGAGCGCTAGGTATTCGTTGGTTTTGCTGAAGGGTTTGCTACCAAAAAATCCTCTATCTGCGGAAAAAGGTGATGGGTGTGGTGAAGATAAAATATAATGTTTGGATTCGTCGATAACTTTGCCTTTGTCCTGAGCATATTTGCCCCAAAGGATAAAAACGACGTTTTCTCGATGATCGGAAATTGTTTTGATAACTGCGTCGGTAAATTCTTCCCAGCCTTTTTTTTGATGTGAACCTGGAGTGTTGGCGCGTACGGTCAAAGTTGCATTGAGAAGTAAAACTCCCTGCCTGGCCCAGTTGTCGAGATTGCCTTTTGTTGGGCGGTCTACTTTTAGGTCAGCAGCAATTTCTTTATAAATATTTTGCAAAGAAGGTGGTAGTGCAACATCGTCATTAACCGAAAAACTCAGTCCGTTAGCCTGTTTTGGGCCGTGGTATGGGTCTTGTCCGAGGATGACAACTTTGACTTCTGTGAAAGGGCAGAGTTCAAATGCGCGAAAAATATTTTTACCTTCAGGATAAATTGTGCCAGTTTTATATTCCTGTTTTACAAATTCTGTCAGTTTTTTGAAATATTCTTTATCGAATTCTTCGTTGAGAATTTTTTGCCAGGATGGGTGAATTTTTACTTCCGCCATATCTTGAAATTAGATGCTGTTTGTATCATAGCGTTTTTTTGCCGATCGCTGAATATAAATTATTGTTTTGTAATGCAGAATCTTGGCGCCGTCGCGGATTTGTTAAGATTTAGAAAATGTTGTACTTTAGGTTTTCGGACCGGTCCGAAAGTTGAATTTTACTTCCCCAGAAACGTGGTCCAATTTAGTTTTGGTCTTTCATGAGCCGTTAGCTGGACTTTTGGCTTGAGTTTTGGGGAAGTTATTAAGAATGTTTAATTCGCCTATGGTCAAGTTTGCGTTGATGCCTGATGTGTTGTACAATCGTGTCTTTTATCGATTCTTTATGAGGGAGGTGGATGGAAAACAAGGTTTAAGAGATTTTGAATCTGTAACTCAAGAGATGTTGGAGGCTCTAGTTCCACAGCGTTTTAGGGAAATGACTGAAGCAGAGGGAGCAAATGTTGTGGTTGACATATTGCAACAGGGGCATCGTTCTTTGGAGTTTAAGATAGGGAGTTCAGATCAAAGGATGGGTTTAAATATTATTTTAGGTGTAGAGCCTAATCTGGCTAATTCAAATTCTTCTGTATGTGTTTACGACTTTGAGCATGGTGACCACGTAAGAGGTCAACATATAGTTATGGAATTTTATTTTAAGCTGGAAGCCATGTTAAAAGAGATGGGTTTTACTTATTATTTTGGTGGGGGTAGTGAAAGGAACGTCACTTATTTTACTAATAAATTAGGGAGGCAGAGGACAAGAGCATTGCCAGCTGATGAAATTAGAGCAATTACAGGTTTTACTGAGGATTTAGCTCTTAGGTATATGACTCACAAAAAGTTGAACTAGCCCTGATTTGTAGATCGTAATATATTGCCTGCGTCTTCTAATTTTTTATTATGCACAAAAAAATTCTGCTTCTTGGGTCTGGAGAATTGGGTAAAGAGCTAGTGATTGCGCTAAAAAGGCTTGGGCAATATGTGGTGGCGGTGGATTCTTATAAAAATGCGCCAGCAATGCAGGTGGCGGATGAGTTTGAGGTAATTAATATGTTGGATGGCGAGGCGCTGGACTTTCTTGTGGCAAAGCATAAACCGGATTTGATAGTGCCTGAGATTGAGGCGATTCGTACGGAGCGTTTTTATGAATATGAAAAACAGGGATACACGGTGATTCCGAGTGCCAGAGCGGCAAATTATACGATGAATAGGAAAGCGATTCGTGATTTGGCGGCTAAAGAATTGGGAGTGAAAACTGCTAAATATCAGTACGCAAAAAATTTGGAAGAATTGAAGGCGGCGGTTGAAGTGCTTGGACTACCCTGTGTTGTAAAACCTTTGATGTCTTCTTCCGGTAAGGGGCAGTCTTTTGTACGTACGCAGGAAGATATAGAAAAAGCCTTTGATGTAGCTATGGCAAAAGGCAGGGGCGACTACCCAGAAGTGATTGTCGAAGAATTCATCAACTTTGATTTTGAGATTACATTGCTAACGGTGACGCAAAATAATGATGAGACTGTATTTTGCCCGGCGATTGGTCACAGGCAGGAAAGAGGGGATTATCAGGAGAGTTGGCAGCCTTGTCCAATGAGAGATGAGGATTATAAAGCGGCTTGTGAAATTGCGCGTAAGGTGACTGGAGCTTTGACTGGTTCGGGGATTTTTGGTGTGGAATTTTTTGTTGGAAAGGATGGGGTTTATTTTTCTGAACTTTCACCAAGACCACATGATACAGGGATGGTGACTTTGGCCGGTACGCAAACTTTTACAGAATTTGAATTACATGCGAGAGCGATTTTAGGTTTACCGATACCGCTAGTTAAGTCTGAACGAGTTGGCGCGAGCGCCGTAATTCTTTGTAATGAAGATAAAGAAGTTGTGCCAGTTTTTACTGGAATTGAAGATGCTTTGGCGGAAGCTGGGACCGATGTGAGAATTTTTGGCAAACCGATTACGCGCAAATATCGCAGAATGGGAGTGGCACTTGCTTGGTTGGATACGCTTGAGGCAAATGAGGAGAATATTAAAAATGTGAGGGAAAAAGCTTTTAGGGTGGCGAGTAGGGTTAAACTTTAATTGAGTTGGCTGTCTATTTAATTCAAAAAAAAGAGACCACTCGATTTTAGTCGAATGATCTCTTTTAGTTTTGGTTTAGAATTAAGCCTGAGCTTGTTCGTCACCTGCTTCAACAACTTCAACGTTTGTAGCTTTTGGGCCTTTTTCTGAATCGCCCATGTCAAAGCTTACTGTCTGACCTTCTGATAGGTCTTTGATGTTTACTCCATTTAGCAAGTCGCTATTGTGGAAAAACACGTCTTTGCCTCCTTCTTCTGGAGTGATGAATCCGAAACCTTTTTCGTTGATTCTTTTGATAATACCTTTCATGTGTAAAAGGTTAAAAAATAAATTCCATTGGTTTGTACTTGGGGAATTTATTCAATTACCTTGGTAGTAGACTAATAGAAATCCTATATTGGCAGAGAATACTTAATAAGTCAAGGTTATAGTGTGTTTTTTATGGACGGTAAATCTTTGTTCTGACGTCTTTAAGGAAATCTGGAAGTAAAAAATATTTATCGCAATCAGGTGGAATATCGAGCTTTTGTTCGACTATCTCAAAAGGAACTTCTATTACTACGCCGTCTTCTCTTGAGCGATCATCCATACTAAATCCATCTTTTGCGAAGGTGAGCGCTCTATGTTGATTATGCCTTCCTGTAAAATCTACTGTGTTACTTAGTGTCCCAGGATTTAGTCCATAGGCCATGTTTTGAATATAAAATCTGTTCTCTGTTGAAGATAATTCAGGTTTCAATAATAGATTTCTGGCCAAAGCACCTCTGTAAATATGGTTTGGTTTTAAATCTGGTGCATTAATTTGTGGAAGCGTATTTGCAAATGCTGTCGCTAATTTTATTTGTTTATTTTTTAACTCATAACGTTGTTCTATTAATTTTGTTTTTTTAGATCTTACTTCTATTACGGATCTCCTTTTTCTAAGTAATTCATAAAATTCTTTAGTAGGTTCATCTTCCCGAAGCCCAAGTTCTTGTAATACGGCTAGCCTTGTTGATCTGGTTAAATTTATACTTTCCTCATCGTCTTTTTTGATTTCAGCTTCAATAACTCTGATTTCAGCATCAAGGTCTCTAAATCCTGAAATTATTCCTTGGCGGTTTTCGCTTACTAATTCTCTCATATATTGTGACAGTGGTTGCTGATTTTACAGCCTGAGATTTATTAGTCAAATAGGCGGACTTGGATAATAAATGCATGTTGTAAGTTTTTTGCTTTAAGCAGATTTTGGTATACAGTTAATCGCGGATAAATATTACTTTTAAATTTTATGGCTCATTTTGTTTGTAAGGGAGGATGTAAGGGTGTTTCTGAAGTGGCAGGGTTTTGTGAGGCTGAGGGTTGTGCAAGTCAGTGGCAGATGTTGGAAGAATGTAGCTGCGCTGATGGTAAGCATTTTGCAGAAGGCAATGATGCTGATGCAGTTGCTGTGGCAAAAGATAGCAACGGCAATGTACTTCAAGATGGTGATTCTGTAGCGCTAATTAAAGATTTAACCCTGAGAGGTTCTTCCACTACTTTTAAACGTGGAACCAAAGTTACGAATATCAAATTAACTGGTAATTCTGAAGAGGTTGATTGCAAATTAGATGGATCCGCAATCGTTTTGAAAACTTGTTTTTTGAAGAAAATTTAAATTGTTTTTCATTCTTAATTGTAAGTTTTTTGCTTTAGGCGCATCTTAGTGTACGTACTTCTTCCTAAATAAAAATAATATGACAAACCTCAATGATCCTCACCGTCAGGTTGATAAGAAAAAAATGATGCGTGAAGAATTTCACCTAATGCGCCCACCAAGAATGGAAGGTAACGTGAATCATTTTCAGACTCATCCAGCTAAGAAAGCAAAGAAGAGCAAGTAATTATTTTTCAGTGATTTCTTTTAGTTTGTTGAGAGCGTTTGGCCACATGTCGTCAAACATCTTTGCGAATTCCTGATTCATGTTGGCTTGGATGTCGACCTGAATTTCAGTTTTGCTGTCCACTTCTTTAAAAGTATAGTTTTCATAAGCGTCTTTCCAATCTGTTACTGATGGATTAGGTTTGCCGGTGTGTATTTCTCCCAAGTGCTCGATAGAAATAAATTCGTAGAGACGGTTGTCTTTTATGCGAGAAATCATGCCGCCTTCAGTTCCATCTTCATTTGGACCCAAAAACTGGATGTCTGCGCCTTTTTCCCAGCTGCCTTTGTAGTATGAACCTTTACAAAAAGCCTCCGTCCATTGGCGGTAAGTTGCGTCGTTTAACATAGTTTCCCAAACTTTTTGTTTTGGGGCGTTGATAGTGATTTCGTAATGAAGTTTGATCATATGTAGAAAGTTAATATTTAGTGTAATTCAGAGTGTACTATTTTCAGAAGATTCTTCAAATATTACTTCTTTATTCTGAGTGTCTTCAGATGCTATATTCTTGATCCAAGGTTTTAATAAGAAAATAGTGCGAACAACTCTGAAGAATTATTTTGGGTATGATGAATTTCGGCCTTTGCAGGAGGAGATTATTAATAGTGTGTTAGCAAAAAAAGATGCCTTGGTTATTATGCCAACCGGTGGCGGGAAATCGCTTTGTTATCAGCTGCCGGCGATTTGTTTGAATGGATTAACCTTGGTGATTTCGCCGTTGATTGCCTTGATGAAAGATCAGGTTGATGCCTTAAAGGCGAATGGAGTTTCGGCCGAATTTATTAATAGTTCGTTGTCATCTGAAGAAATTCTTGAGATTCAGGAAAAAGCAGAAAAGGGGATGATAAAAATTCTTTATGTTGCTCCTGAACGTCTGGCCGTTGAGTCTTTTCGTGATTTTTTGGAAACTGTTGATGTCCAACTTATAGCCATAGATGAAGCTCATTGTATTTCAGAATGGGGTCATGATTTTAGGCCTGAATATCGCAATCTAAAAAAACTTCGACAGGATTTCCCTGATATTCCTCTAATTGCTTTAACCGCTACTGCAACCATAAAAGTACGTAAGGATATTGTTGAACAGCTGAGTCTGCAGAAGGCAAAGATATTTTTGCGCAGTTTTAATCGTGAAAATCTTACTTACTTTGTACAACCAAAGCAGGAAGTTTTTGATCAGATTAAAGGGCTTTTGGAAAAGCACAAAAATCAGTCAGCTATTATTTATTGTGCTTCCCGAAAAACTACTGAAGAAGTTGCTAAAAGTTTAAGAAAGGAAAAATTTAATGCTTTTGCTTATCATGCTGGACTTGATCAACAAACGAGAAGTGAAACTCAAGAAAAATTTATTCGTGATGAAATTGAGATTATTGTGGCGACTATAGCTTTTGGTATGGGTATAGATAAGCCGGATGTGAGGCTTGTTATGCATTATGATTTGCCAAAAAGTCTGGAAGGATATTATCAAGAAACGGGGCGTGCAGGACGTGACGGTTTGGCGAGTGAGTGTGTGCTTTTTTATTCTTATGGCGACAGAATGAAGCAGGATTATTTTATTAGGCAGATTTCCAAGGAGCATGAACGTTTAATGGCAGAACAAAAGCTTGATCAGATGATTGAGTTTTGTGAATTAGATCATTGTCGCAGAGGATATTTGATGAAATATTTTGGTGAAAACTGGGAGACAGTAAACTGTGGAAATTGTGATACCTGTTTGATTCCAAAGGAGCAGTTTGATGCTACGGAAATAAGTTATAAAATTCTATCTGCGGTGATTCGTACTGGAGAGCGTTTTGGAATTAACCATGTTACTGATGTCCTTTTAGGAAAAAGTACTCCAAAAGTAAAAGATCTTGGCCACGAACTTTTGTCTGTTTTTGGTGTCGAAAAGCATTTCCAAAAAGAAGATATAAGGCATTTTATTCTTGCCTTATTGTCACGTAAATTATTAATCAAAAATGAGGGGAAATATCCAACACTTGCAGTAAGTGAGATGGGCAGGGATTCGCTTAAGTATAGGGAAAACATTGTGTTGTCCAAACCACCAACTGTTAAGAAAGTAACGGTGAAAAAGGGTAAAACTGATCTCGGATTTGATGCGGGACTTTTTGAACAGCTACGTGCTTTACGTAAAGAATTGGCCGACCAAAAAAATGTCCCACCGTTTGTGATTTTTAATGATGTGTCACTGCAGGCAATGTCGCACTACTTCCCACAAACTTTGGATAATTTCAGGAAAATTAGTGGCGTGGGAGATATGAAATTAGAGCAATATGGAAAGCAGTTTTTAAAGATAATTGTATCTTACACCCGGGAACATCAACTCAAGGAATTGGCTATTCCGTTGCGTGAAGTAGGTCAGATGCGCCAGGTTCGTAGGATATGCAAAAAATCAAAGAAATATGGAAGGAAAAGGTATTGAAAGGAGACTAAGGTTTTTTGTGCAAACTGGTTTCCGCTGATGGGCAAGTTCAGAACTCTAAATTGGAGTGTTATTTCAGAATCAATAAAATCAATCCAATCATGCGATCCTTTTCTTTTGGATTGCTTTCGGCAACTAGAAGCGTCAAAGAAGTAAGCGCTTCTGGATTCATGCGTAGGGGATTGAGAAGGCCGGCTTTTTTGAGAAACCATACAAAGGCAAAAGCGCCTGACCGTTTATTACCATCAATAAATGGATGATTTTTAACTGTAAAATAAAGGAGATGTGCAGCTTTTTCTTCCAGGGTTGGATATAAATCTTCTCCTCCAAATGACTGCAGGACATTGCCTAATATTCCTTCTATGCTTTGTTGTGGTCTGATAATACCAAATAGATCACTAGCTTGCTTATTTTGGGTGAGGTTGGTTTTTAAATCTCCAAGAGCCTCCATCAATTCTTTTGCTGTAATTTCAAATTCTTTTTTTGTTGCTCCTTTTTTAGGGAAATTTTCTCTATCGTATGCATCAAGTGAAAACCAGGTATTGGCAAACATTTTCACTAATTCTAGAGCATCTGTTGCCTCCATAGCGCTTCCGGTTGGCAAGAGTGATCTTACTTGGTCAACTGCATTTAAGAATGCGCTATAGTTTTTTGTAAGTCTTTTTTTGTTGATTGTGTATCCATCAACAATGTGAGAATGAAGGGTTTTTGTTGCCCATTGGCGGAATTTTGTGGCATTTATAGAATTCACTCTATATCCAACGGATATAACTGCATCCAAGTTATAAAACTTTTGTTTTCTTTGAATACTTCTGCCACCTTCTGTTTGAACTTGTAAGGAATCCTTACAAGTTGAGTTTTGAGAAAGTTCGTTTTCGTTAAAAATATTTTTAAGATGAAGCGTTATGTTTTGAGGAGTAGTATTGAAAATTTGAGCAATTTGAGATTGGGTTGCCCAAAAAGTTTTATATGTTAAGTCTTTTTTAAGCTCAATTGCTCCAGTTTTTGTTTGATAGATTATGATTTCATTTTTCATGGGATTTTCATAAGATTGGCCTAAGTATAGGTGAGTGCATACTCACCGTCAAGGAGTTTTTGTTAAATAATACTCGATTACTGAAAAACGCCTTATGTAAGCCGTGAAATATAAATTGGCGCTGGTTATTTGACGGAATTAGATTTAATTCTTTACAGTAAATCTTTTAATTCGGATTTAATGCTTTTTAAGTGTTTTGATCTGTTTGCTGAAATAATTACTGATAATTACCTAATATATCTGCAAATTGCTTATCGAATGATAAGTCTAATTTACTCTTTTCATCTAATTTTTTCAAAACTTCTTCAAGTTCGTTTGCGGCTTTTTTAAAGTTTTCTATTTCAATTTGTTGTTTATTCATAATTGGGTCAAAAATGAAAACTCTCAGCTCTATCCCGTTAGGGAAAGCGGCGTAAACACCACCTTTTGAGCCAAGAGCAATTCCGTGGATATTTTAATACTAAAAATTGCTGTAGATCAAGATTTTATACTGGCTCCCGAGGTCGGATTCGAACCGACGACCAACTCGTTAACAGCGAGCTGCGCTACCACTGCGCTACTCGGGAACATTTACGGACAAAGCGCAGTATACTCAAGCAGGTTTTGTTTTTCAATATAAATTTAGAGCTTTTGCAGTACCTTGATGTTGCGGGCCACGATTTGCTCCTCTCTATCGTAAATAAAGCTCTCTAATATCTGGAAACCAGCCATTTTGGCGATTTCGTCGAATTTTGGGAAGTATTCTAAGCCACGGTCTTTCCTAAAAGCTGGGATACACATAACAATTTTAGCACTTCTCTTGAGAATACCAGCCGCCGCGCGAAGCCAGTTCAGATTCAAGTTGGATAATTCTCTGAAAATTTTCTCACATTTATCAGCAGATGGTGGCTGTGATTGCGGCTCACCAAGGTAAGTTTCTGTAACAATCGCATCAATATCAATTTTAAGGTCTCCTGGAATCAAAAATCTTGCGTCTTTGCAAAACAAATCATAGTTCACCGGATTTTTAATTCTGGTTTTGATCCATTCCATATTCTCTTGAGTATAATCAATCATTCTCTGATCAATGTCTGAGCCAATCATCCCTTTTTTAGCCATAATCGCGGCCTCCATCAACACAGTGCCTGTGCCGCAAAATGGATCATAGATAGTTTTAGTATAAGGTCCGGCCAGGTTAATCATCACTTGAGCTAATTTTGGCGGTAACATGCCAACTTTGGCGTCTCGCTTTGGTTTGTTGTAGTCACGTTCGGAGTAGAAATCGATGTTTTGGATAGTCACGGCTTCTCCCAAAAAGAAAGTATCTTCGCCTCTAATAATATTAATATCAGTGCCTTTTTCGATTACGCGAGCCTTATAAATGGTCGAAGATCTCGTGTTTTCAAAGTTTTTATTTACGAATCTACTATTCAAACCTAAAGATTTTAGAATTTTTTTAGAAAAATTTAATAAGTTTTTGATATTAATTAACTTAGGATTTTTAAAACTTAATAAAGTTATGCTAAAAGGGATTTTGCCAGAACGGGTTTGGAAGTTGTCCATCAGATGGTTTTCGATGAATTTCATGAACTCTTTTTCATCCAAGGCATCTATTTTTTTGCTGATTTTGACAATTTTGATAGTGCCGCCAAGTGAGTCCTGGACGTTCTGGATTCTGTCCTCCTGTTCTTTTTCTAACTTAAAAATGGCAGTGTCGAGATTTCTTTCGACAAGGGCTTTTTCGCCAAGCACTGCGATTAATTCTGCAAAGCAAAGATCTTTTTTGCGTCCCAATTCAAATGCGTACAAATTCATATATTTTTATAATTTAACCAAAGTTAGTTTATGTTAAACGAAATTCGAAAAATGTCAATTGAGCAGTGGTTTGTAATTCTGCTGATTTTGCTGGCTTTTGTGCTTGGTTTGGTCACGGGTTATGCTTATTTTCGCTACTGGAAAATAGAAACCTGTAAGCCGTCAATAGAAGTAGGGGATTTTGGCGAATAAAATCTTGTCATAGTTGTAAGTAGTCGGGTATGTTGCTGTCGTATTTTAACCCAAGAGCTTATGGCGTATTCCCTAAACAAGGCACAATTAATTGGTAATTTGACTCGAGATCCAGAGATCCGTCAGATTCCTGGTGGTCAGTCAGTAGCGACTTTTGGCATTGCGACAAATTTTACTTGGACTGATTCAAGTGGTGCAAAGCAAAATAAAGCTGAATATCACAATATCGTAGCTTGGAGGAAATTGGCTGAGATCATCGGCCAGTACCTAAAAAAAGGTAGCAAAATTTACGTAGAAGGTCGTATGCAGACTAGAGAATGGGAAGGGGAAGATGGTGTAAAGAGATACCGCACAGAAATTATCGCCGACAACATGATCATGCTTGATAGCAAAGGAAACGCTATGGGCGGTGAAAGAGAAGCAGGCGGCATCAGCAACAAGTCTGAAGATTACTCACAGCAGGAAGAAGCCCCAATGGTAGCTTCAGCTCCACAGGATGAGGTTAAGATTGATGATTTGCCATTCTGATCTTGAAGAATTTGCAATTAGAGAATTATTAGTGATACCTTGATTCCATGAAAAAAATTTTATTGTGGTCTGGAGGTATCCTAATTTTTTTGATTCTAGGTGTTGGTTATCTGTTTTTCTTTTATCCTGATGAAGAACTAAAGTCTTTTAAAGAGCTTGAGTTAAATTTGCCAAATATTTCTGAAGAAGAAAATGGGTATAAGTATCTGATTCAGGCTTACGAGGCTTTTAAGTTACCTGAGGCGGTAGAAGCAATTGATTATGGGCTGGAAAGTGATGGTAAGGTGGAGATGTCTGAAATTGCAGAGTTATTTGCTCCTGCAGAGGAGGATGATTATGGTAAATTAATGAGTCAAATTTATGGTGAGAGTGGGGAATTAGTGGATCTTGAGAGTATGCCTGATTTTTATCCATTTCTAAAACTAAATAGTGAAGCTTTGATTCTAATGGATAAGGCCAATGAATTTGATTATATAATTCAAGATTTTGATTTAGCAAATACTGATTTAAATTATTTAGTTTCAAGGGGACTTATGATTGAGAACTCTATAGCTGCTGATAGATTATTGGTTTATAGAGCTTTGTACACTTTGCAACAAGGTGATCAGAATAGAGCTATGGAAAGAATTTTTGCTTTAATAGATTTTCATAATAAAAAGCTTCTTTTTCCTAATTCTTTAATTGGATATTTGATGAATAATGCCTCTATAAAAAGTGTATTCGACGTTTTAGATTTAGTTCTAGAGACTGGTGATTTGAGTAAGGAAGATTATCAAAAACTACTGAACTATTTAAATGATTTTGAGCCTAATTTTACGACTGGTTGGGAGAATGCTGTAAAAATTGAATTTAATACTAATATGAATTATATTACTGCTCTAAAGAAAATTGGTGAAACTAGTGGCGGGTTTTTTGATAAAAGTAGGTTTCATTTCCAAGTTAATAAGACAAAAAATGCATTTGCTGAGCGTTTTAAAAAGATGATTGATGATCCTTTTTATTCTTTTGAAGAAGAAGACAGTTTATTGATGAGAAAGGGGAGCAGTATGTTGTTTAGCCAAAATTCTGTTGGCAAAGCTATAATGTATGGCTTCTTGCCTAGTCTTTTTGGCTGTAAACCATTTATTACAACTTTTGATTTTAATTCTATGCGCTTGTTGGTTGCTATTAAGCTTTATGAAATTGAGAACGGTGAAGTACCAGATAGATTAGAAGATCTTGTGCCTGGTTACTTTGAGGATTTAGAGTGGTTGGATTTTAACGGCGAAAGAATGATTAATTATAAACCGACTGGGATTTTATATTCAGATTTCTTAGTGAAGAATTGTAATGACGAGAAATCTGTTAAGTTACTCAAATAAAAAAATAAGGGACACCCTGTCAAATTTCACGTGACGAACCTTGTAAAAAAGGTTGATGGTCAGAGGTGGACAGAGTGTCCCAACGTATTGCTCTTTAAAAAAAGAGCGGTTTGTTTTGCAAGAGCTTCCAACTATCTCCTGCGAATTGGTCAATCACTTGTTCTAAGCAATGTGACCGGCCCCCCTACCGTCCTTTGGTGATTTGTTTTAGAACGTTGCAGCACCAGCCGTTCAGTTTTGTTTTTGTTTTTTTTGATCATTCTCACACATGTTTGCATGGGAATGAGGAAATTGTGTTTTTGTTTTATCCCTTCATTTTATTTTGAAATAAAGGGAGCTTTAGGTGGTAGTAGTTGGCTACCAGCGAAAAGTAGGGAGTAGAGACAGAGACTTTTTTATTATTGTTTTTGCTCTGCCTCTATTCCCCACTTTTCACATAGGGTTTGGGGGCTTGTTTTTAAAGGGTCAAAAATAACTGAATAAATTAGAGTATTATATCATAAATTTTTAGGGTTTTCAATAGCTCAAGTTATGGATATAATCATGCCCGACCTGTAACCCATCAAAATGACTGGAAAATTGTTTCTCATCGTAGGACCGTCCGGATCTGGCAAAGGCACTGTAATCAAGGAATTACAGAGGAAATACAAGGGTTTTGTGTATCCGATTTCTTATACAACCCGTCAGCCTAGAGATGGTGAGGAGGATGGGCAAGTTTACCATTTCATCACTAAGGACAAATTTAAGGAAATGATCGAGGCAGGGGAGTTTTTGGAATATGCGACGGTTCATTCTGATAATTTTTATGGCACTGCAAAAAAGGAGATTCTCGAGGCACTTGAGGGTTCAGCAGTAGTAATTAGAGAAGTGGATATGCAGGGTTTTCATTCTATAAAAAATTTAGTACCAAAAGAGAATTTAGTATCGATTTTTATGAAAGTGATTAGTGAAGAAGACTTAAGCGAGAGAATTTTACGCCGCGGTGAAATCAGCGAAGACGAGCTAAACAAGCGTATGGAAAGCGCCCGCAAAGAGATTGCTCAATCCGGCGACTGTGACTATCAAGTCGAAAACGAATGGGGCTATGCCATGCGTTGCGTGACCTCAGTTGAGAAGATCGTGCTTGATGAGATCAAGAATTTGTATTAGTTCTTTCTAATTAGGAAAATCATAGAAACCAATGCTGTCACTGTAGCAACCAAAAAGCCTACGGAGAGCAGGTTTTCTGATACCGCCCAGGAATATTCGCGAGCTAGGTCGTAGTAAACGTAAATTCCGAAGGTGATGACAAAACCGAGTATGTAGGCTTTGCCTCTGAATGCTGCGACAAGAGCGAGTAGGGCAATTACAACTTCGAGGACGATTGAAACTACAGGGATGATGTTCATAAGGTGTGGTTAGGGGATTGAGAGAGTTTAATTTATAACTTTCTGACACCTGTGATTTTTGAAACACCTTTGCTGGCAGATTTAAGCCAGTCGACGAATTTTTGAATAGCTGCCATGTCGTTGTGGGCAAGGGTGACGGTGAGAGCATCGTGCGAACGAAGAGCAAAGGTGGCGCTGAGGCCATGATGCTTGTGCTCTCGAATTGGACGTTCAATGTACTCAAGAAAAAAAGAAGTTTGTACGTTCACACCTTTGACTTCGTAATTGTATTGGAGCATGGGGAGAATTGTAATAGTTTATTTAGTTGTATCCTGACTAAATTCTACGGTCCATTCAATACCATATTTGTCTCTAAGCATTCCAAAGTGTGAACCCCAAGGGCTCTCTGCCATCGGCATTTCAACTGTTCCGCCTGAGGAAAGTCCAGCGAATAATTTGTCTGCTTCTTCTTTGCTTTCTGCACTAATTGAAATTTTAGATCTGTTTTCGTTTTCATTTACTCGGCCCAAAATTTCTGGAACGTCATTGGCTATTAAAATGTTTTTGCCAATAGGTAAAGCAATGCGCATTATTTTATTGGCTTCATTTTCTGGTACTGGGAATTCAGCGCTTGAAATGTCTTTGAAACGAGTAATCTTTGTGAATTCTCCGCCAAAAACTGATCTGTAAAATGTGAAAGCTTCTTCGGCATTGCCGTTGAAGTTAATGTGAGGATTAATTTGTGCCATAGGTTTGATTGTTAATTGGTAATTTGGCCACGCTTGACACAAATCTGCTGATTTGGCTGAGAGTTACTGGACAAAGTTCGAACCATTATCGAAACCCATCATACAGAATTTAGTATATTTGTAAAAACTGTGTTTCAGTTATTAAATCTTTATTTTTGATGTGCAACATAAAAGTCGGAGTGTCCCGGATCGTTCTTGGGTTTTCTTTTATAGGCATTTATAACCAGATTATCATAAGCATTTATTAATGCACTATTGGCTTCTAATATTTTTTCTACATCTTCCATGGTTTTTATATCTTCAGGATTTTTTAATGGAATAAAAGATGGTAAATTTGCGAATCCACTATCATCTACTGCACCTGCGCCTTTAGAATCGCTATAATCTAGAATAATTCTTCTTTTGTGCTCTAACTTGGTCAAGCCACTAGTGAAACCTTCTAGGCAACGTCCTATCAGACCACCTTGTACAGTGATGTCGCTATTCTTTGGGATAAGTCTATCTATTGTTACTGAGTCACGTTCCATCATATCACCGGATTCTTTTGTATTGGTTTGAAGGTAGAAAACGTTGCCTTTGCCCTGATTGAAATCACTCATAACATTATAAAAATCTCCTTCAGCCTGGGGATCACTTGCATAAACCTTTTGTAAGGCAAAAATAACGACATTTTTTGGAGAAGAGATAAGCTCTTTATACCTTTTAAATTCTCTTATTTCTCTAATTAAACCGAGTGCCTCGGCACCTTTTAAGCCTGTTTTTGAGGTCATTGTTTTTTGTACTAAGTTTCGCATTTGTACAATGAAACTAGCTTCAAACATTTTTTCTACATTTCCGCCGTATTTTTTGAGCTGGTCTTTGTCCTGGGCCCCTGCTCGTGGTCCATAAAAAGGGTGTACAATAAAATACACTGATTTTCCTTTAAAAGTCTCGGGGGTTGCTTCATATAGTGAGGGTATGGAGAGGTCTTTGTTTTCCGGGCTTGCTTTGATCCTTTCTTGAGCAAGTTTTTTTGTCTTGGCATCAATAAATTTTGGATATGTCTTTAATAAATATTCACAGTCAGTGCCGCTGCCCATTTGTATTAAACAAGACGCAATTTTTTGTTTTTGCTCATCTGGCAAGTGTTTACTATTTAATATTTCGCTGAAAAAGAAACCGGAAGAAAATTGAGAGAATCCTTCATTCCAATCGCCTCCAAAACGTGAATCTTTGGGGTCTTTGCCGCTTTCATAAAGTGCATGATCTGTAGTATACGCGGTTAAACCGCTAATCATGGTATTTTGTTGTTCTCTGTTTAAAGGTAATTTTGAGAGCAACAAGGTAAATAGATATGAATCCTCATATGGTGAACATTTGATTGCGTATTTATTAAGTCTTTCCTGTTGTTGTGGAGTTAAGGTGCAATATTCTGATAGGAAAAGGATTGCCGTAAAGAGGCTATTGTCTCCGGCGCTATCATCAGCAATGGCGTCAATATCCGCATCTGTAATAGTGAGCTTTGATATTGAGGCGAATTCAGGATTTTTTCTTCGTAGATCCTCAATTTTCAATTTGTGGTAAATTTCTACTATTTTGGGGTTTGAAATTTTGTAAGTATCTTTTAGGGCAATCATTGCTTTGACGTTCTCTGTTTCAACAATAGCTGTTTTACTTAATTCTTGATTTTTGATGTAACAGCTTAGTAAATCTCCAAGGTCTTGTATGTCATCCATTAGGTCATTGAGCGCGGCGAATTCCTCCTGCTCTTCTGTGGAAAGTTTTGGTTTGTACAGGAGAATTTCTCGACGTTGTCTAAGCTCCTTAATCTCTTTTATAATATTGCCAAGTTCAGCATCAATGGTTTTCTCAACTTCCTCGGAAAGTACATGCTTATCCACATCTTTTGCGATACTTTGAAACCGGGTTTCTATTTTTTCAAATTTTTGTTTTGGATTTTCTTCCATTTTATAATTTTTTTACTAATTCACTTAGCAGATGCAGCTCTTTGGCTCTTGAGATTTTCTCCTTAATTTGCTTTATTTTTTGTTGAATTTTTTGTAATTCTGGATTCATAGATAACTCGAGGTTATTGGACTATCTGATAATTATAGCATTTTCTGAGGTTTTTTTCTAGGATTGAAAGCTTAGAACTAGAAAAAGACAGCCTACTAAGCCAAGAAAAGGCCAATATGGAACAAATTCGTCTATCTTGGCCACGTTTGGCACAAATCTGCTGATCTGGCTGGCTAGTCGGGGCTAGTACCGTTTTATTTCACCAATTTTAAATATTCCTCTTCACACAAAATTCTTCCATCAAATTTTGATGGCCAGTTAGTTTTTATTTTTACTCCAGATTTTGAACAAACTGCATCACGTAACTCGCCATTAAACGGCATCCACGCAAAGTTATCCTGCAAACGATGAACATAATAATCGTGAGGTAGTGGGCCTTTAATTTTTTTTGCAAAATCAATATCTTTTTGAGTAACTTGAAAAGATCTCTTATATTTTTCATCCCAAAAAATCTGTTCAGCAAGCCACTTTTCTTTTTCAGAACTTAATTCATTGTAAGTATCAGGGATAGCATCAATTTCAGCAGTTTTCACATTTTTTCTTTCTACGGGTCCCCCTTCCCTAAATCCAAGATCCTTTGGCTTATCAAGAGGAAAATGGAATCCAGAAAAACTTTCCTCATAAGGGTTTGGAGCAAAGTAACCAGGGAAAAATTCTCCCCATTCAGCCTCCGTCGGCACTCCCTGCTGGTCGCCAGTTTTTTTAAGATGCTCAATTATTTTTTCACGCAAGATTTCATATTCTTTTTCGGAATATTGCTTATTGAAAATACAATATTTTTTATTTACCAAACCACAGCAGCCAAAACAATACTGACAATTTTGAAGATAAGCCGAATATTCGATGAATTTACAGTGGGCAACGCTAAAAGAAAAAATTACATAGTAGGAAAAAACCGGTAGCGAAGTCATGAAAGTAAGCTCACCGCCAACTGTTCCCAAGGAATCCAAAGTTACCTTAGCATCAGGTCCGGAAAAACAATCATTCGCAGAATTCTCATGTTTCGAAAGCAGATAGCAATTTTCACAGTCCTTGCTTTGCTTGATGAAATTACCTGAGGAATCTTCACATTGATCAATCTGCAAAGCTCTATGCCATGCAGTATTTGACATCATTTCACTGAAAAATTCTTTTGCCTTTTCGTAAGTTTTTCTAGATGTAAAATCCCACATAGTCTTTTGTTTCTCAAATTCTTCTTTTGAAAGTTGTTTATTCCCGAAACAATAGCTTTTGTTGCGAAGATTAAAGCAAAAAAGGCAATTGCTACAATCTCGACAGTCATACATAAAGGCGGAATCACTGACCGTTTTGCAATTCAACAAAAACAAACTATTAAAGCAATTAGAGGAATTTATCAGATCAAAACATAGTTCCGAATAGAAAGCGGAAACACCATAGTGGACATTTTTACAATGATCGCATTCATAACAATAGGAACAATCTTCGCTATACTGGCCTGAATGGCAAAGATAACAATTTTTGCTGTAATACCAGTCATCGGTATATTCACAATTTTGATTATTATTTTCAAAAACATGAGGTATTGGACATTTTTGAAACAACTCCCAAGCCTGATCAAAAAATGGCTGTGAAGGATCAAAGTCTCGAGATGGGGGATTATTATTTTCAAACCATTCCTTTCTTTTCCAGACAGGATAAACGCAATCCGGACGGAAAACGGATATAATAGGCTCGCCGGTTTTGTCACATTTTCTCTTATGTAAATTCCACTGAGGCCAAAATGCTCCAAGATATTGAAAACGATATTTTGGCAAAATCTTAGGCAAGCTATCTCCAAACCCAAATTTTTCCCTAAGAGTCATTTCATGCTCAGAAATCTCAAAATTTCGCCCAGAAATTTCACATTTAACTTCCATGCTCAAAAGGATACTTTAAACGTGGTTAGAAATCAAAAAGCTAGATATCTCTTGGCCACGCTTGACACAAATCTGCTGATTTGGTCACGCTTGACACAGACTTGCTAGTCTGGCTGGCCAGTCGGGTCTAGTACCCTTTCTGGACTAGTCAGGGTTATTGTAGCATAACTAGAAAATGAGACAGTAAAAAAGCATGTTCATTCCAGTTTTTTAGTAGTGGGATTTGAAAGAAGTGATTTCATTTGCATTATTGCAATCTCATTGAGCATAATCAGCCTTTTTTCTTGAGTGAGCCCTTGACGGATAAATTCGGCATTGAGTGACTCCATATTTGCGAGACAAACCAGCTGTGTAACATCTGCGCAATCGCGCATATTTGCCTTTGTGTCCGGATTCGCATCTCTCCATTCTTTGGATGTCACGCCAAAAAGTGCCATATTCAATACATCGGCTTCATTGGCATACACAAAATCTTTTTGTTTTTTTGTTATCAGCCTTGGAACAATATGCTCCTTGACAGCGTCGGTATGTATTTTATAATTTATTTTAGTCAACATTCGCTTGGCATCCCAACCCAGATTCTTTCTCTCGCCTTCTTCCTCCTTTAATCTTTGGAATTCTTTGATGAGATATAGTTTGAATTCCGGAGAAAGCCATGTTGCGAATTCAAAAGCGATATCTTTATGAGCAAAAGTGCCGCCATATCTTCCGGCGCTTGATTTAATACCAATGGCATTTGTTTTTTTAATCCACATCGACGAAGAAACGATAAAGCCGTTTGTTCCTGCCTCATTTTTAATCTTATGGAATTCAATAAGATTAAAATCAGGATTGTGTAGCTGTTCCCATGCCCCCATAAATTGAACGGTGTATTTGGTTGTAAGCCAATTTGATATAACCACTCCGCTATCATAGGTCTTATATTTGGCCATATCAGTCAATGAAATGTAATCTCCATCATTCTGTGAGTGATATGCTATATTGATATTTTTGACGATTAGATCTTTTTTCATAGAAAGTAAAAAGTTCTTGATACCCACATCGTAGGTGAGCATACGCTCACCGTCAAGGGAATCTTGATTTACATAGTTAAAATTAAAATTGCAAATTCAAAAACCGCTCGTCCTCCATACGACAACGGATCAACAAGCTAGGCGTAATTTCATTGGCCACGCTTGGCACAAATCTGCTGATTTGGCTGACTAGGCGGGTCTAGTAACTCTTTGTGGCGACCCTGGACTTATTATACCTTTCGGCGTGAAATGAGACAAATGAGACATTATAAAAAGGGAAAAGAAGTGTCTCAAAAACTTGCAAATTAGCACTCAGTAGAATAGAGTGACAGCCACTTAACAAACATACTACTTAATTACTAAATAATGGACATTATACTAATAATTATTGCTGCACTACTGTTGGCAGGAGTTGGGTACGCAATCTTCCTTATAAGAAATAAGGCAGATAATTCAAGTGAATTAATAGAACTAAAAGAGAATAACGCTAGATTAAACACTGAAAAATCACAGGCTGAGAATAAAATAGGAGAACTTCAGGAGAAATTTGAAAATGAAAAAAGTGAAAAAGACCAATCTAATGGCAACAATAAACGAATGTATGTAGAAATTAGTGATTTGAAAAAAGATTTGCAAGTTAGTCAGGAAAAAGTCAGTGAATTAAAGAAAGAATTAACTACAATTAACACCAAGTCTGAACAAGAAAGAAAAGAGCATAAAGAAGAAATATCAAAACTAGAAAATGCACGGAAAAGTTTAGAAAAGGAACAAGATAGAGTCACCAATGAAGATGAAGAGAAGAAGGAAAAAGAGAAAAATGAAAGAGATAGGATATGGAATGAACACGAAGGGGAAGTAAAAAGAAGAATTAGCGATATTTGTAAATCCCCTGAATACGCCTTTCAGTATTATGACAATACCAATTTACCGGAAGATTTTGATGGAAAATTGAAACCAGACTGCATGATAGAATTCTTAGGACGATATATTATTTTCGACCCAAAAACTTCTAGATCCGGTAATTTACAGACATATCTGGATGGACAGATTAAAAGTACTGTAGAAAAAATTAAAGAGTCCACACAAATAAACAAAACAATATTTTTTGTAGTCCCCACAGATGCAGTAAGTTCATTAAAAAAACTGCAATATTATGAACAAGGATACACATTCCATATCATATCACCAGAAGCATTAGCACCAATAATATGGAGTTTTAAGGAGATATCAAAATATGAGTTTGCAGAAAAACTCGATCCACAAGAAAGAGAAAATATAATCAACTTGATCGCTGAATTCGATAACCATATCAATTTCAGAAATGCTGCAGACATACTACTGGCACAAACTGGAATAAATATCTTGCACAAAGCAAATCAGTTAGTACCAAACCTTGAAGAGGAAATTCAGCAAAAAAGAAATAAAATTGGCTTAAGAAATTTGAAGCCAACAGATATAAAAAGATTGATGCTAAATAGAGATACTCAGCAAAGGGACATCGACAATATCGTTAATCCTAAATCTGACATACCGAACGAAGTAATAGAAAGGGCCACAGAAATGATGAAGGAATAAAAACCCCAAAAGTATATTTTACGCCTAGATTACAGTCTCACAAAACTCTGTATGGACAAGCATCGTAATTATATAAATGTGAGGCTGTAATTTTCATGAATTTTGTATAATAGATTCAAATATCCAGTGGGTTTTGTCTCTTTTACCTAAGCATAATTGACCTACAATGCCATTATCTTTAGTTGAGTACATTAGTCCAATATATCTAGTTTTTATTCCAAGGAACGCTTTAATTTCAACACATAGAACGTAGTGATGGCCAGATGCTGAACGTTCACTACTTAGTATTTGAGCTTTTTTATAGGCAGTAAGTAAGCAAACTTTTTTGCATACATTTTCTTCTAATTCAAAATGAGAACCGCCGACTAAAGTACCATCCAATAATCTCTTCAATATCTTCATATTCCCAGATTCATCAAGATATTTAAAATGGAGTTCAATATTCAACAATCTACAAACCCTTATGTCATCTGGATGACATTGGAATCCACTCCATACACATACCTTTGACTCGAGTGGTGAACAGAATTTGCCTTCATCAGATTTGATAGCTTCCTCCTCGAGTATTAGACTCTCAGAAATGCTACTTTTAACAAAAAACTTCTTTAGTGCTCTTTTTTCACTAAAAGTGGAAGTTAGTAATTCACTTGGCAATACTTTTTGACTAGTTACTATGCAAGTTTCTAAAATACCAGGTGCAACAATAGCACCAGTTACTTCACAGATTTCTGCTTCCTCAGATATTAACGGCTTACCTGTTTGCGAACATTTAATAAATTCCGATTTATGCCCAGCTTTACCAGAAACCGATGAAGTTAATTTTTCATCCATACGATAATTTTTCCCAGATACATCACTCACGCACAACTCAGCTTTTAAAGCTTCTGAATTGCTAAAATCGCATGTACCTATATAAATCGGCTCCGCCCATCTACCACTTACATCTGACTTTTTCATGACAGAAATAAGCACGCTCTTGCCAGTTACATCCGATTCTTGAACTTCATCCTTTAACACTTTTTTCTGCGTATATGAGCATGTGGCAAAGTATTCTGGCAATGCCTTGCGGCCACTCTCCTCAGAAGATTGTAATTTATCAGATAATGCAAATTTCCCACTGATCTCGCAGGTGCCCAAGCAAGTTAGGGGCAGATTCATACCTGTTATTTGACACACTCCCATATCAGGTTGAGCAGAGATCGAACCCCTTGATGGCAATACCCCTAAACTACTTTTATATTCAACTCCAGACTCAAGTTCGTAAACACACTCTAGTTCAAGTTCACGGCAAACACTCCCCTCTAAGGCCACCAATGTCGCACTAACCCTAGGTGTAAAATCATCTTCAAGTTTTTTCCTTTTTCTCTCATCTGAACCAGCTGATTTGATTTCATGTTTTCTACGTTCTTCGTAAAATCTACAAAATTCCGCAACTCCTGGATCCAACAGTATTTCTTGTGCTATTTGATTTAAATTTATCCCAGCATCACTTGGATCGTTCAGAAAGTCTCTGTCGAAATGGTCTAAAGAATTTGCAGTTGTAAAATGACTGTCAGGACTGCAATCAACTTCAACAAGTCTCTCGTAGCTATCGTGGGCGACAGTAACTTTAACGTATACCAAAGCGGTACCTGCAAAAATATTCTTAACAGATTTCAACTCAGACAACTTTAAAGTCCCCTTGAAGTCGCTAGTCCAATTTTCGGCAAGATTTTTAGCTATATCCTCTGGTTCCACATCCAAATCTTCTAAAATAAACATCCCATCATTAGTCATGCTTTTTACCAGCCTGTCGAAAGCTCCTGCACCTGGCCTATATAGAGTGCTAAATACCGCTCGCTTAGGGCCTGCAGTATTTAGTTCGACAATCTCAGTTTTTCCATCTTTTTCAAACGTTAGTATGCCATTGTCAGACTCAGTTAAACTCAACCCAAAACTTTCAAAGCTCTTAATAATAAAAGTCTCCAAATCCATAGATCTTGATATCTCAGGTAGATTTGGAGATTGAGGGCCATTGTACTCTGTTGTTTCTCCCAACAAATGTTCGATATTCGCTTCCTCTTCCTCTAATTTTTTCTTTGCAGACTCTATACTTTTCTCTTCTCTTTTGGCAGCATCCTCAACATCTATGCCCTTTAACGATGCCAATACTAATTTTAAGATTTTATCTTCAAACTTTTCTGCCTTTTCATCGCTATTTTCATCAATCCCACTTGCCTCAAGTAATGCCTCTATATCTCCAATAGCCTGTGAGGCCATTTGTAATTTTTCCATCAACCTATTCACAATATATTCTTCAAATGTTCCTTTCAGAGTCATGTTGAAAATTGATACATTCGCATGTTTTGATGCCAAACGCTGTACACGACCTATACGTTGCTCAACAATCATAGGATTCCATGGTAGGTCATAATTAACTAAAACATTTGAAGCCTGCAGATTAACACCTTCACTACCAGCTTCAGTTGAAATAATTACATTAATTTCTGGAGGCTCATTCTTGAAACTACTAATAGTTTCAGAATTCTTTGAAGTAGTGTCACCATTTATCAAACTGCACTTAATACCTTTTTCTTCTAAAAAAAGCTGTATTGAAGTCTGAGTTTCACGACTACATGTAAAAATGACCATTCTCCAATCCTGGGGTTTCTCTGATCTTAGTCTTTCAACCAATGCTCCCAGCCCTCCCATCTTGGCGGTAATCGGAATTCGTTTCACTATTTCATCAATACTATCTCTAACTTGAGCATCAATAGTGCCATTTCTTACCATCGAGTTCATCCAAGACAATAATGCTTCAGGGCTACTAACAGATGCCTTTAATATTCCTATCTGAGCTAAACGATTCAGATCCTCGATTGATTCAGAAACTACTTTAAGCAGCTCCAACTCTTCGTTAGTTGGATCGACAATATACCTTTCCACAATACGATCAGGAAACTGCAAATCAGCATCAGCCCTTCTAATTCGAGACATATAGCTATAAACAATATCTCTAAAATCTTCTTTTGCCTCAGGTTTTAATTTTCGAGCTTGGTCACGACTATCATCAACGAATTTTCTATAAAATAATCCACTGCTACCAAAAGGGTTTTCATGCCCTCTGGCAGTAGACAATAAATCTACAAGAGAATACATGTCCCAAAGCCTATTCTGGATAGGAGTTGCTGTTAACATAAGTACATACCGAAACATTCGATTCGCCAAAGCTTTTTGAAATTGTATCGCAACTTTAGGTGTTTTATCTACGCCGTAAAGATTTCGCAACTTATGGGCTTCATCCAAAATCAACATATCATAGCCATTATCTATAATTTTCTCTAAATGGATACGGGCTGATGTATAGGTTGTTATTACTGCTCCTTGACCATCTGGAGGTTCGGCAGAAATGAGATCTCCACCAATAGCTATAGTTGATTGAATGCCAAATTTTGATTGCAGCTCCTCCTGCCATTGCTCCATCAATAATTTAGGACAAACAATCAAAACCTTTTCAATGCGATTTTGCGTCATTAGTTCACTCATCACCAATCCTGCACTGATTGTTTTACCAAGACCTACATCATCGGCTAGCAAAGTAACCGGCAGTCTTCTGCAAAAAGTTATTAGATTTTTTACTTGATGTTCATATGGCTTAACTTTATCCTTCCATGCATTTTTAGATTTTAAGTCAGATTCCTTCTCAATAACTATGGGGTCAATTAAACTCCATTCTAAAGCCGCCTTATATAAATAAAACTTCGATTTATCCGTATTACGCTTTAGCGGCTTTATTTTGATTTTTGACTCAAATTCATTCACCAATAACTTGAATTAGATATGTTTAGATACCGATTATATAAGGATAAAAGCATTTAAGCCATATTTTATCGATATGATCTAGCCTTATTCTAAGCCACAAAGGATCTTCCGCACGTAAAACTCTAGTATCTATAGCCATAGGTACTCGGGTCATAGGTCTAAATTCTAAATAATGCACGTTTTGGCTGGGGATGAGGGATTCGAACCCCCGATGTCGCCTCCAGAGGGCGATGCCTTACCGCTTGGCGAATCCCCAGAGTAAGCACGACGAATTTTAGCTAGATCATAGATCTAAATCAACCTAAAAGTGTAGTCTTATTGTCTCAAAATCTTTTCCATCGGTCTGCCTTTAGCCAATTCATCAACCAGCTTATCTAAATAGCGGACCTTTTTCATGAGTTTGTCTGGAATCTCTTCTATACGATAACCACAAATTACACCTGTAATTTTTGACACATTGGGATTGAGCTGTGGTGCTTCGGCAAAAAAAGTTTCGAAATTAACTTCTTTATCAATTTGCTGCTGAAGCTGTTTTTGACTATAGCCCGTGAGCCAGCAAATAATTTCATCAACCTCCGCCTTTGTGCGGCCCTTTTTCTCTGCTTTTTTGATATAAAGCGGGTACACACTCGCAAAAGACATCTTATATATTCTGGTGTTCATCATGTGTGGATAATAATGTTTTCGTCTCCATTTTGCCAGCTTTTTGCCGTACATTTGGAGACGGTTTGGTAAACCAGTGGGTGTATCTACAATCTTAACCATTCCTCCATCAGCGCCTCAACCTCTTTACTGCCTTCTTCGGGGAAGGCGGGGTGGAAGGATTTGTCGGTTTCGGGATTGTAGGGGCCGGTTTTGTTTTCGATCATGATGAGCATTTCGGAGTTGGCCACGAGGGTGTGGTAGACCTGAGGTGGGATGAGGATGAATTCGGGTTTTGCGGCGCTGATGGGCATAATTCTGATAATATTACCGCTGTTGTCGAAAAAGATTATTTTGCCAGAGCCTTTATGGCAAACAAAAGATTCACCTTTTTGGACAGCGCCATCTTGAGTCCAGTGACGGTGAGGTCTGATATATGAACCTCGCCTAATGTAATTTACCATTGCGTGCAAGGGCGCATCTGGGCTTCCGTGAAGAGTTTGTAAAGCGCGGCCGCGAGTTGAGGTTTGTGCTGCTCTGATACCTTGCTCGTGGTCTAGTAAATCTAGAGACGTGACTAGGCTGGCGTCTGAGATTGGTTCCACTAGGTCTGGGCGATCTGGGGTCATTTTAAAGTTTAATTGGAGATCTTTTTACATCATATTTGTCGCGTTTTCAACTTCTGTTACAATTTCTCCAGTAATAATTTAAGAAAATTTTAGAATTATTTAATAAAAATTTAATGTCTGGCGTGTACGATGGCATAGATTTCTTGCTTTACGCGCCGGAAATGATGTGATACGATGTGTATATAACGTATACTTATAATCTGATTAATATGACTACACTAATACACGTTCGTGTTCCTGAGGATATGAAAACTAAGGCGACAAAGATTTTTGCCAAATTGGGAATTGATATGTCGACTGGAATCAAAATCTATCTAAATAAGGTCGTTGAGGAGAAGGGCATTCCTTTTCCACTGCAGACTAGAGAGGCTTTGATTCAGGAGCTCAAGGAGGCACGGGCACAGTATGAGAGGGGTGAGTTTATTTCATCTGATGAACTTAGGGCGCGTATTGCCAAGAAAGCTGCTTAGCTTTCTAAAATGAATTTGAATTATTTGCCAAATGCGCGGAAAAATTTAGAGCGTCTTGAACCTGACATTGGCTTGAGGATTCTTGATAAGATGCAATGGTTTGCTTATTGCCCTAAGCCGTTACTTTTTGCGAAGCCTTTGAGAAACATTAATTTTGCTACTCATAGGTTTAGGATTGGTGATTATAGAGTATTAGTGAAAATTGATATGACGAAGAATGAGCTGTGTGTCGTGCTATCAAGCATAGGCGAGAAGCATATGAAGCGGATTGATTTTTCTTGCTTTCGGCCCTTGTTTTTGTTTTGAAAATATGGTATGATATACACAGTTCTTTAAAAAACAGATGTAAAACTTGAGGCGCAAGCGGTGATAAATGATTTCTCGCTGGTTGTGCCCTAAGTTTTGAATAGCATAAATAAGTCTAGTTGTAGGCCTTCCCAAAGGTTTATGGCTATTGTTCACTCGCTTTAGACGGGCTTGGTGTTTAAGGAGGAGAAACAGACGGATTGCAGATTGAGGCGACTTGGTCAGCAAAAGGTTGTTACAGTGATGTTTCAATTCTTACTATAAACTCTTATCCGATACTGAAAATACTATTTAAAACTTAGGGCTTTTGTATGTAATAAAAAAACACCCCGTGATGAGGTGTTATTTTTATTTAAAATTCTGTTTAACATCTAAATAAACTTGTTTAGCGTGTAAACAAAGCTTTGTATTTTGCCCAGTAAACGTAACCAAAATAGATTTCTAGAAGAGCAACGATTACACCACTGATAACGTATTGTGGAGCAACAAAAGAATTGAAAACGATAATTCCAACTGCAATTGGAGCTAGGAAAATTACTCCAAGCGCTGGTAATAAATTTAAAGCTAACATCAAGCCGGCGACTGCTTCTGTGATTTTGATCATGTAAAAAATACCATTGTCTTTTAGGCCTTCAACTACTGGAATCATTGCTTCAGGCATTCCCTCCATTGAGCCGGTATAGGCTAACCATAGGCCACTAACGCCGCTAAAAAGCATGAATAATCCGAATAAGGTTCTGAGAGTGTTTACTAGGTACTTGTTGCGTGCGCTCATAAAATGGGGTTAAAAAAATTTATGTAATTATACTTCGGTGATAAAAAATTACAACGTCGGGTTAGTATGTCTACGTCTTGTTGTTTGAGTTATTTATGCATCTGATATAGTGGGTTGGAAATTTATATTATATTTATCCTCCTTCTTTATAATCATGGTTTATTTTAATTTTAGAAATCGATTTTTTGTTTTGTTGTTAGTATTTGCTTTAGTGTTCGCCAACTTTTATGAGGTTCCAGTTGCTCATGCTACGTCTTACAGTATTGATACCTGTACAGAATTACAGGCGATGAATGATGATAAGGATGGGGATTATAGTTTGATTGCGGATGTGGATTGTTCTGCGAGTAGTGGGTGGAATGCTGGTGCGGGTTTTTTGCCGATTGGATCAGCTGGAGCGATGTTCACTGGTACTTTTGATGGTAATGGCTATGAAATTAGTGGTTTGTATATAAGTCGTTCTGGAAGTAATTATGTTGGATTGTTTAGCTGGATTGACACTGGTTCTCCAGTTGCTGATTTTGGTTTAGTCAGTCCGAATATTACGGGCAGTGCTTTTACTGGAGCTGTAGTTAGCTCGTTAAAGGGTTCTGTAACTAATGTCTATGTCACTGGTGGTTCTGTTACTGGAGGTAACTATGCGGGTGGGATTGTGGGTTATTTAAATGGTGGAACGGTTACCACTTCTTATGCTTCGACGACAGTTAGTGGTAGTAATTATGTTGGGGGTTTGGCTGGTTATGTTGAAGCTGGTACGCTTTCAAATTCTTATTCATTTTCAACGGTTGTTGGGTCTGGTAGTTATCCCGGAGGTTTTGCCGGCTTAAATATGGCTACTATTCAAAAGGCTTATGCGGGCGGTAGTGTTACTGGCACAAATCGTGGTGGTTTGGTTGGTTTAAATATAGGAACTATTACGAGTTCTTTTTATGACGGTCAGACAACTGGGGCGAGTGATACAGGTAAGGGTACCTCAAAAACTACGGCAGAAATGAAGACTCAAGGCACTTTTACTGACTGGACTTTTACGGTGGCTGGTAATGGAACTATTGGAACTTGGATTATGGCTGGTTATCCACATTTGCAGATGGAGCATCGTACTGCTATTGATAGTGCGGTAGAGCTCCAGTTGATGGCGATTAATTTGGATGGCGACTATACAATGACCGGAAATGTAAATGCTGTAGCGGTTACTAACTATACTCCGATAGGTACGCTTGATGTGCCTTTTACCGGAACTTTTGATGGTAATGGTTATATGATTAGTAATCTTGCGATAAGTCAGTCAAGCCTGCAGTCTGCCGGAATTTTTGGTTCTACGAGTGCTGCAGTGACAATTACAGAATTGGGTTATAGGAGTGGAAGCGTGATTGGTAATCGTTTTGTTGGTGGCATAGTTGGATATAATCGTGGAGCTATTAGTAAATCTTTTTCTGCCGTTGATGTTACGGCGACCACGGTTGTTGCTTCAAATGGAGAGGCGGGAGGTTTGGTAGGCGCGAATATTGATGCTAGTGGCGTAATTACAGACAGTTATTCAACGGGAGATGTTTCTTCTACGTTTGATGTAGGTGGATTGATTGGATATAACAGTGGGCCTGTTACACGTGCATATGCAAGTGGAGACGTCAGTGGAGGTGAAAATTTAGGAGGATTAATTGGAAGGGCTGAAGTGGCTGCTATTACTAACACTTTTGCGACTGGTGCTATTGGTGCTGGTACTAGTAGGGGAGGTTTGGTGGGCACGCTTGCTGGTGGATCAAGTATCAGTGGGGGATATTGGAATAATACAGGGTCGCCGACGAGCTGTTATGCAACTGGCGATACTGGGTGTACCGCAGTGGCTAGCAGTCTGACCTATTTTTATGAGATTACGAATGCACCAATGAGCGCTTGGAATTTTTCTACCACGTGGCTTGATGCTTATATTATTTCTCCTACTCTCTTAGTGTTTGGGGATATTAGTGCGCCTGGTGTTTTTAATGTGAGTTCCGATAAGACAAATGGATCATATAAAGTTGGTGAGGTTATTGATATTGATGTGACTTTTTCTGAGGCGGTAACTTCTACTGGTAATGTTACAGTTACCCTTGAGACTGGTGATACTGATAGAACTTGTACTTTTACAGTGACAGCCGCAACTAGTGGAACTTGTAATTACACAGTGCAGGCTAGTGATATTTCCGGCGATCTTACCGTGAGTTCTATTTCAGGGACTATTGCAGATGGGTCGTCTAATGCTATGAGTAATTTTGTTCCTGTCACTAACCTTGCGGCAAATAAAGCTTTGGTTATTGATACGGTGACGCCAACAGTGCAGATTTCTTCTGCTGATGTTATTTCTGGAGGTAGTATTAGGAGCATTAGTGTTCCATTTGTCGTTACTTTTAGCGAGAGTGTTGTGGATTTTGATGCTAGTGATATTTCTGTTGTTAATGGGACGGCCGCAAATTTACAGGTGGTTACTGCAAATTCTGTATTTAGTTTTAATCTGCTGCCAAGTGGTCCAGGTAGCGTGGGCGTGAGTATTGGTGCGGGTATTGTTGCTGACTTAGCTGGAAATTCTACTACTGCTTCAAATTCTTATCCTTTTACTTATATCGATGCCGGTGATTTATTTATTAATCGTGGGCGTGCGTCAAGTGTTAAGAAAATTAATAACTCAGCGGTTGGAAGTGTAGATGGTGTTGCTTCATTTGAAGATGTTCAGAATAATTTTGCGGGCGAAGCGATACAAAGGCTGCATGCTAAAAATATTGTTCAAGGCAGGAGTAAAACAAAGTATGAGCCAGATTCTCTTTTGAGTAGAGCAGAGGCGCTTAAAATTATTCTGCTAGCGATGAATTATCCTCTAGATACAGACTTAAAAAATATAGAAAAATATAGTGATGTTGCTAAGGATTTTTGGTATGCAAAATTTATTGGAACTGCAACTAAGACAGGTATTGCAGGTGGTTATAAAAATGGAAGTTTTCAGCCAGATTCTAATGTCACAAGGGCGGAGGTTTTAAAAATGCTGCTTACCACTATGGGTCCAGGTCTCAAAAATCCAAAAAGCTCACCGTTTACCGATGTCGCTGCTGCTTCTTGGTATAAGCAGTTTGTGGATTATGCTTATATTTTGGGATTAGTGAAGGGTAGAAGTGCTACCGTTTTTGCTCCTGATGAATTTATGACGCGTGCCGAAATCGCGATCATGGTAGATAGGTCCATGCTCTTAACAGATGGATATTAGATCTTTATTTCAATTTGTAGATTAATTCTTCGACGTTTTTTATTCTGCCATTCTCAATTGTTATGCCTTCTTTTTGGAGAATTTTAATTTTGCCTTGAGTTCCTCCTGGGCCGGAATAATTTCCGATGAGGCCGTTTTTGGTGATGACGCGGTGGCATGGAGTGGAGGGGACGTTTGGGTTTTTGCCGCAAGCTGTGCCTACTGCGCGAGTGGCTTTGGGTTTGCCTAGATAGTTGGCGATTTCACTATAAGTTGTGAGTTTGCCTTTGGGAATTTTTTTGATGGCGTTCCAGACTGATTGTTGAAATGGCGTTGGCATGAATTTATTCTAAAGTTATTCGATAATTTCTGCTAATTCTTTGCGGGCGTTTTCCCAGACATCTGGATCGTCTGACCAGCTGATTTCGCTGCGTACCCATGTTGGGTCGTTGGCATAATTTACACCGTATTCCCAAAGTACTTTCGGCACAATTTCTGTAATAATTCTTGCAACTGCCTGTGGATCTTTTTGAGCGGCTAAAGTTAAATAATCAACATCCTGAATACCACGACGCCAATATTTTAAACGCAAGCTGGCAATTGGACCATCTATTTCATATGACTCAGCCGGGAAGACTTTATCTGTGCCAGGATAGAATAAAACGCCGTCACCGTTGCTGTAATTCCAGCCACTTTCACCTTTTAATTTGTCGGAACCATCATTGCCACCAAAGGTATGCGCCGTCGTAAAAACGTTGCTTTCACCTCGGCCAGCCTGGAAATTATTGTAGTATGTTGATTCCCAATAAAACCATCTATCAATTGATTTTTTGTATTGTCCCCAGGCTAATTCCCTCAATGCTATACCGTCATCATCGGTCATAAAGCTGCCTTGTCCCGGACGTCCGCCGTTATACATATACATTCTCTTGTCGCTTTTGTTGTTAAAATAGTCGACTGCTTTTTGAGTTGGAATTGTGTCGCCAACGTACATTCCAGAGGTAGCGATATCCAGGCTCGGTGTGTTTTTGTAAGCACTTGGAGCCCAGATTGTAGCAAAGGACATTAAATTTTTGCCTGGGCCGGGACTTTTTTCTATCCACTTTGCCCATTGTTCTATTTGTTCGTAATCTGAACTTTCATCAATTAAATACAAAAATCTTTCAGTGGTAGGGGAGTTGTCCTGGAACCATTTTTCCCAGCTGTCAGTATTTTTTTGCATACCAGCCTCACCTTCTTCTTGCCAGCCCCAAGAGCCATAATGCCCTATAGAGAAGACATTATTACCAACGTTAATTCCTGGACCATCGTAGCCATTTGCTGCTGTAAAAAGATCTCCACTCAAGCGATCTAACCATTGATCAGCGGGTTTGTCGTTTAGGCTATCGTTATCAACTAAGGAAATTTTGTGTCTGTGTGCGAGTTTAAAATGTTCGTCTCTGATTTCTTTGATTTTAGCCAAAGAATCCGTGTCGTTCGGCCATTTTTCTCCCATGTATCTTTGATTAATATCGCCATATCCAAGACTCAACATGGTTTTAGAATTTGGCATGTCTGGCAAAGTGAAATCATAAACTTTTAATTCTACTGGAATTGTTGAGACGACCTTATTATTTTGGCTGATTTCAATTGTTCCGTTATATGTTCCTGCTGGTTTATTTTTTGGAATATAAATATCCACCCATATACTCTGATTTTTGTTTGCAGCAATATCAAAACCCTGTTCTAGTTCTAATGGAACTGCGATTTCCGGGTAGAATTTATTGTGGTTTGGGCGGTCTGTCCAGCCAACTAAAATATTATCTTGAGAATCACTTAAAGGCCTACCTTCTGAATCATGTGGGGTGCGTAATTTTTTAGGTAAATGTCGCTGATCATAATTATCTCCCATAAAGGCGCTGAGCCCTTTTATTTCTAAATATTTAACATAAAAAAGCTCGATATTTTTTTCGGTCCAATCAAAGAATTCTGAGCTGCTGGTTTCTATCTTTGCGGAATTTGGTCCCGTCAATGTGTCGAATTTTACTGCCAAATTTGAGAGTTTTTGATCTGGTGCTTCGATTATTAGATTAAAATTAACAACTTCATTTTTAGCAGCAAAAATATTAATACCCGCGCCATCCCAAACGGAATTTTTTACTGCGGTGGCATTTTTATCAGCTCTTAATTCATCTTGAGTAACTTTGTCTCCGCCTTCGTTTGCCCAGACTATTAACTCACTGGCAAATTGTGGATTATTATCATCGTCGTTTGTTTCTTCATCATTAATCATACTTCTATAAGCAAAAAGGCTGAATTCTCCTCGAGTTATAGAGCTTTCTGGATAAAAAAAGTTTTGGGCTAAAGTGACCTTTTGGTCTTTTGCCACTTTTACGTATGGCGCATACCATTCTCCAACTTTTACATCTTTAAAAATGTTTGTATTTACATTAGCTGGGACTTCGATTTTTCTAGAATTTAAGAGCATTTTCATGGCTTCTGCACGATTTACATTTTGGGCAGGTTTAAAAGTATTGTTTGGATAGCCCTGTACCCAGCCTTTTTCTTTGGCAAAACAAATATAACGTGCAAACCATTCTTTTTTTACATCAGGAAAACAGCTGTGATATTGATCAACATCAGGATTATAGTCGGCTGCTTCTACCAAGATTTTTGCTAATTCTGCACGATTAATTAAATTATTAGGCTTAAAAGTTCCATCTGCATATCCATCAATAACTCCTTTGGCCTCTAAGTAATCTATGGCTATTTTTTGTTCGCTGTCTTTTATATCTGTAAAGGCCTGTGTAGTTAGGGTTATCGAACTTATGGTTGTTACTAGAATAAGGCTGACTATGAATTTATTAGTTTTTTGCATATATGAATTTGGTCAAATTTTTAGGTATTTACAATATTACGCTAAATTCTTTGATTGGAGAACTTTTTTTGCTAGAATCCTCGTATTCGATAAACAAATTTAATATGACAGGAGAAACTTTACTTTGGGTAATATTTGCAACTATTGTGGTTGGATTTTTGGTGGTGGATTTGGGTTACTTTAACCGTAGAGCGCATAAAATAGGGCCAAAATCAGCTTTGATTCAGTCGGCTTTTTGGATTTTGATTTCTTTAGCTTATGGTTATTTGGTCTATAGAATTATGGGTAAAGTACCTGCGGCAAACTTTTTGAGTGCCTATGTAACCGAAAAAATTCTTTCTGTTGATAATCTTTTTGTTATTTTGTTGATTTTTAGTTTCTTTAAATTGGACGAGAAATATCATCACAAAATTTTGTTTTGGGGAATTTTGGGCGCTGTAATTTTTAGAGGTCTTTTTATCTCTGTTGGATCGGTTATTATCGATCAGTTTCATTGGATTTTGTATATTTTTGGCGTGATTCTTTTGTATACAGGTTTCAAATTGTTTGCAGATAAAAAAGAGGAGCATGTGGATTTTGAAAGTAATAAGGTTTTGAAATTTGCCAAGAAATATCTGAGATATACGGATGATCATCATGATGGAAAATTTATCGTGAGAGAAAGAGGACAGCTGCATGTTACAATTTTATTTATGGTGCTTTTGCTGGTTGAGACTACCGATATTATTTTTGCAGTGGACTCTATTCCAGCGGTTTTTTTGATTAGTCAGGATCCATTTATCGTCTTTACTTCCAATGTTTTCGCAGTTATGGGACTTAGGGCATTGTTCTTTTTGGTGGAGAATATTTTGCACAAATTTCATCATCTACAAAAGGGATTGGCGTTCATTCTACTTTTTATTGGTTCAAAGATGTTGTTAGGAATTTTTGAGATTCATCTTTCACCGCTAATTTCTTTAAGCGTTATCTTGTCTGCGCTTGGGCTTTCATTGATTCTTTCGGTAATTTTTCCTAAGAAAATATAATGAATAGCTATTTGCTTTTGATAACTCTTGGGATGGTTTCGGCTTATTTTATGCTGTTTTTTTTGTTGCCGTACTTTTTTGAGAAGCCGGTGCCAAAGCTAAAATTGAAGTCTTTGTATTCTGTGATTTTCATTATTATATTTAGTCTATTTGTTTATGAATTTACTGATAGAATGGCGAATCATGAGCTGGGAAATAGAATTCTGCATGCTGTTGCTGGTGGTTTTTTGGCTTTTGTAACATGTTTTTTGGCTGCGAGGGATGGTCAGTTAAAGATTACAGGTTTTCAGTTTTTCTTCTTTAGTTTGCTTCTCGTAATTGCTTTTGGTGTCGCTAATGAATTTTTAGAGGCTTATTTGCAGAATCACACTACAATTATTTTTGCCCCAAACGTCAATGACACTTGGTTTGATTTGATTAGTAATTTTGTTGGAGCGATTATTGCGGCTGGTATTTTGATGCCACTTTTTAAGAGAAGGATGTAAGATTATGGAATTGCTTACGTCTACCTTATAGACTACAATTTTTGTAGCCTAATTATTTAATCGAATTTATATGAAATTGAAAAGTTTGCTAGTGGTGACTTTGGTTGCGGTTGTATCTAGCTCAACAACTTTTGCCTTGGGCAAAATGTTTGGAGATGTTTCTTTGCAGAGTTGGTATGGACCTTCAGTAGAAAAATTAGCCGGCATTGGAATTATCAAGGGTTATGCTGATGGCTCTTTTAAACCAAATAATAATGTTACTAGAGCTGAGGTTGCGGTGATGCTTGATAGGACTATTCAATATATGGAAACTGGTAAAGTCGAGAGTTTAGAAGTTTACTACAATACAAAATTTAATTATCAGTTAAGTGTGCCTGCAGGGGCTACTTTGAATACTGATTTGATTATGGGAACAGTGGCCCGTGAAGAAGCTGCTTATATTGCTGTCGACTTTGGCAATGAAGAACGTGCAAATATGCAGGCGATGAATGATTCTGAAAGTTTTCCTGATATTAAAGGCTATGAAAATGTTGGTGCTCAAAAATATGTCGAGGATTGGTGGACTTTAAATAAAAATGACACTAATCCAAATGTAACGCCAGAGTTATCCCCGGTTTTTGAAAAAACTATTGGTGGCATTACCTGGTATGGTTTTACTGTTGATAAGGCTATAGTATTTGCAAATAATGGTGGCGGAGAAATTGTTAATGAGCCAAGAATTGTGATGGTTACCAAGCAAGGTAATACTTTTTATCAATGGTCATATAATGTAGATATCAAAACAAAAGTTGAGGCTATGCTTGGGACTTTTAAACTTTAATTCTTAAAAAATTTTTAATCTAAACTTATGGAGAATAAATCAAATATTAATACAATTCTGCTGACGATAATTCTAACTATTTTGGTTGTTGGTGGAGGATGTTATTTATGGCAGCAGAGTAGGAACGATGCAATTGAGAACACAGAAGTTACGATAGATAACGATGTAGAAGTAGAAGATGAAGAAGTGGTTGATGATGTAGCTGTTTCTACAGAAAAAAAGATGGCCTTGGATTCCATTCAAACGGCTAATTATTCTCAAACAGTAAAACTTAATAAAATATCAGATTATAGCGTGGTTTTGTATTCTCCAGATTCTGAGGAAGATACTACTGAAGGTTGTCAGCATGGATATCGACTTGGTCATTTTACTCTTGGCTTGGTAGATAAAAATGGCATTATTGTTAATAATATAGATTTGGGAGAGTTGTCCGTTCCTGCAAAAGATGCACTTCATACTGATAGTTTTAGCGTTTCATTGCCTTCTGCGGTTGATGATAGTACTAATTTTCTGATGGTGGAGAGTTATTGGGGCTGCAATAATAATAGTTTTAATTTCTATTATTTTGATAAAGAAAGTGGTGAACTAAAGGCTGCGAATTTTGATGATACAAAGTCCAATGTCTTGTATGCGTATAAAATAACGGATATAGATTTTGAATTAATGACCGTTGCTGTGAGGACTTACGACAATTCCAAAGCTGAATGGGTTGAAAAATCTTACACTTGGGATGAGGAAAAAATGGAGTTTAAAAATTCTTAAATCTCTCATTAAGTGAAGGCTATAAACCGATTTCCAATAAAATGGTCATGGCATAAAAACCGAGTAGGGCTAATCCCTCGGTTTTTGTGATTTTGCGGCCACTGTCCATGAAGAAGAATAGTAAAATTCCACCAACTAACATACAGATGCCGGTGACAAAGATAATTTTTTTGTCGAAGTAGAATGGTGAAATCATTGCCAGTAAGCCAATAACTATAGTTGCGTCGCTAATGACTGTGCCGAGTAAATCACCAATGGCCAGGCTGTAGTTATTCTTTTTTATTGCTTGAATTGAGAAAAATAATTCAGGGAGAGTTGTGCCCAGTCCTACGATAAAAATACTGATTAAGGCTGTCGGAACTGATAATTCATTGGCAATACTAATGCCAAATTTTACCGTTAAATAAGCTCCAACTAAGAGTACCAAAAGAGAACTTAAAAGTTTCACAAGAGTGCTGAATTCAAATTTAACACTTATTCTTTTGTCTATTCCAAAGCTATTTTTGTCGAGTGAGCGATAGAAATATAGTGCACCAGCAAGGAATATGATAAGACCCTCTAAACGGGTGAATTGCCCATTTAACCCAAACATTATTGGTACAGATAGCAGGGGAAGGTAGTAGAGATTTTTTGATAAGATTTCTTTGTTAACTTTGATGCCTGATTTTTTGGCAAAAAGAGTGATGATAAAGAAAATCAGAGTTAAATCTGCAACATTTGAGCCTACTAATGTCCCAAGACCGAATTCCGGGTTATCTTGTATTGCTGAGGCAATAGCAACAAAAGTTTCTGGTAGAATCGAGATTAGTGAAACGATTAAAAAACCCACTACGTATTTGGAGAAATTGAGATTTCTGGCTAGGGCGTTCGAATATTTTATTGAATGTTCTGCGCTTTTGATGACCATCACTAGGGATAGTAGGAAAAGGATGTAACTCATTTATTTTGGTTTTTGGTTCTAAAGTATCCCCGTATTTTATCATAAAAAGCCTTAATAGTCGAGGGCTGAGTTTTGTAATTATATGATTGTGGGGGCTCTGTCCATTAGCTATTGCAATATTATTGCGATAACTGTATGTTGTGGAAAATTAAATCTACAAAATGTTTGATAGTAATCAAATAACTGAGGTGCTGCAAAAAGCTGGATATAGAGTTACAGAGCCGCGTTTGAAGGTTTTGGAGATTCTTGGTGAAAGTAAAAAGCCTTTAAATGCTTATGAGATTTGTGAAAAAACAAAGTCTAATTTGGATGTATCAACCGTTTATAGAATTTTAGAAGTTTTTAAGAAGCTTAAGGTTCTACATTTTGTAAAAGATAAAAAAGGCTATATTTTATGCCAGGAATCAGAATGTAAAAATGATAAACACTGTCATCATCAGTTTGTTTGTCAGAAGTGTGAAGAAACTACTGAGATGCACCTAGACGATCAAGAATTCTTAAAATCCATTGAAGATAAATTCAAAGATGTGCTTTTTGCAAGCCATTATTTTGAGTTTTCTGGGGTCTGCGGTAATTGCCGTAAAAATAATTAATTAATCAACTTTTTATGATTTCACAAGTTTGGGGGTATTCCTTGGTTAGTGTGTTGGTGGTTAGTTTGGTTTCTTTAGTTGGTGTGATTACTTTGTATGTGAATATTCAAAGACTTAAAAAAATTCTTTCATATCTAATTAGTCTTGCGGCGGGTGCGTTGATTGGTGATGCATTGATTCATTTGTTGCCTGAAGTTGTTGAGGAAAACGGCTTTACTTTAACGGTGTCATTTTGGGTTTTGGGAGGAATTGTTGTCAGTTTTGTGATGGAAAAAATTATTCATTGGAGGCATTGTCACCATATTACGAATGAAGAGCATCCACATCCTTTTGCCTGGATTAATTTAATTGGAGATGGAGTTCATAATTTCATTGATGGCTTGATCATTGCTGCTGCCTACATGGTTGATGTAAATCTTGGTTTGGTTACGACGGCGGCGGTTATTCTGCATGAAATTCCTCAGGAAATAGGGGATTTTGCGGTTTTGGTTCATGGAGGATTTAGCAGGAGCAAGGCTTTATTTATGAATTTTTTAACTGCCCTGAGTGCGGTTTTTGGTACGGTTGTGGCTTTGTTGCTTGGTGATGTGAATGGGGAGATTATGCTTTATTTGGTGCCGTTTGCGGCTGGTATGTTTATTTATATTTCTTGTGCGGATTTGATTCCAGAGTTACATAAAGAGCAGCATGCTGGTAAGTCTGTATTACAGTTGATTGCTTTTATTTTGGGTATTGCTTTGATGGTTGGCCTGCTGGCTTTTGAATAATTCCGCTTTATTACTTGCCAAATGGCGTTTTTAGGATAAAATCTATGGGCTTGTAACCCAATACCATGGAAATCCGAAATATTGCTATTATTGCCCACGTAGATCACGGTAAAACAACTTTGGTTGATACCTTGCTTAAAACTGGTGGTGCTTTTGAATCTCATCAAAAAATGGAGGAACGCGTTATGGACAGCAATGACCAGGAAAAAGAACGTGGTATCACTATTTATGCAAAAAACTGCGCAATTACCTATAAAGGAACTAAAATTAATATAGTTGATACTCCAGGACATGCCGATTTCGGATCAGAAGTTGAACGTATTTTGAGAACAGTAGATGCGACTTTATTGGTTGTGGATGCCTATGAAGGGCCTATGCCACAGACAAAATTCGTGTTACGTAAGGCTCTTGAACTTGGACTTAAAGTTTTGGTTGTAATTAACAAGATTGATAAGCCGATGGCTAGACCTTTGACTGTTGTGGATTTGATTTTTGACTTGTTTGTGAATTTGGGTGCGACTAATGAACAGTTGGATTTCCCATATATTTTTGCGATTGCTCGTGAGGGTATTGCGGTGAGGGATTTGAATGATGAGAGAAAAGATATTACTCCACTTTTGGATTTCGTACTTGAACACGTTAAACCTGTTGAACAAAATTTAGACAAACCTTTTAGAATGCAGCCAGCTACTTTGACTTATGATAATTTCTTGGGTCGTATGGCAATCGGACGTGTTTATGAAGGTAGAATGAGCGGCAATAAGCCAGTTTTTGTGATTGGTAATGATGGCAAAATTAGAACTTCAAAAATTACTAAAGTGTTTAGTTTTAAAGGTTTAAATAGAGCAGAGGTAGATGAGATTATAGCTGGAGATATAGTGACTTTAGCGGGTATTCCTGATATTTACGTAGGTGAAACTATTACTACAGATGAGAAAGCTGAGCGTTTGCCAGCGATTAAAATTGATCCACCAGCCTTGGCGGTAGAATTCATGGTTAATGATTCTCCTTTTGCTGGTAGGGAAGGTAAGTATGTGACTAGTCGACATATCAAAGAGCGTCTTGAAAAAGAATTGGAGACGAACGTTGGTTTAAAGATTGAAGAAGTTGCTAATAGCGACACGATTAAGGTTTACGGTAGAGGTGAAATGCACATTGCCGTTTTGATAGAATCAATGCGTCGTGAAGGGTTTGAGTTACAAATTTCTCAGCCTGAAGTAGTTATGCAAATGATTGATGGTGTTAAGTCTGAGCCTATAGAATTTGCTGTGATTAACGTTCCTGATGAAATGGCTGGTAAAGTTATTGAAGCTGTTTCTCAGAGAAAAGGTGAAATGAAGAATATGAAATCTGATAATGGAAATACTTTGTTGGAATTTGAAGTGCCTACACGTGGTTTACTTGGTTTCAGATCTAATTTTATGATTTTAACTAGAGGTGAAGGTACGCTTTATCATTCTTTTGATCATTTTGCTCCACATAAAGGTGCTATCGAAAAACGTGGTGTTGGCTCAATGATTTGTGGAGAAACTGGTGCGACTATGGCCTATTCTCTATGGAAATTACAGGAAAGAGGTCCATTATTTGTTTCACCAGCTACTGAAGTTTATGCAGGTATGATCATTGGTGAGCACAACCAGGGTACTGACTTGGTGGTAAATCCTTTGAAGAATAAGAAACTTACAAATATGCGTGCTTCTGGTGCTGATGAGGCAATTATGCTTATTCCACCACTTGAAATGACTCTAGAAAAAGCCATCGAGTACATCAAAGAAGGTGAGTACGTAGAAATCACTCCAAAGAGCATTAGACTTCGCAAAAAGTACTTGAGTGAGACTGACAGAAGGAGAGATGCTAGAGACTAAATCTTACGTTGAGAATTCGAAGCTTTCTAGAATTTCTTGCTTATCTTCGGTTAATTCTTTTGTGTTGTTGAACTCAATAAGGTAGTTTTTGCCATTTTGGTATCTGATTGTGGTAATTCTGGATGTTGTGCTGCAATGTACTAGGCAGGCATTGGAATATTCGTCTTCTTGCTTGTTGCAGTTTGCATCGCAGTAACCGTTTGGAAAACTATAAATGTCGGTTTCCATGTCGTTTATTTCTATTGTTTTGTCTGGTTGTTGAGTCTGATAGTTCGTAATTTTTTGTCCTTCTATTACATCAATCACAAAAAAATCATCACTATTTATTGACCACCTTGAGAATTTCACAGGATTTTCTAGATTGTATTTTGTTGTTAGGTAATCTGGCTTAAACTCAATGCTGTAGCCAAAACTTTCGTTTTTAAACTTTGTTTTTTGCAGCTGGATAGTTTTCATGATTTTTTCTACAGTTTTGATGTGATCTGGATTTTTTGTATCTAGTTTTGCCATGACATAAAAATCATCATCTAGTTGAATAAAATATGATTTGCCTGGTTCATTAGGCGTGTCCGCCATTACTTCCTCCATTGAGACTTCTGAAAATTCATTCAGATAAGCTAATTCAAGATGAAAGTTAGTTGATTTATCTTGGTTTACTACATCTAATGCTCCTCCAATACCATCGGTGCCAAAAATATTTTCTGTATGCCAGTTTTCGGGATAGTCGAAGGATAGGTGGACTAATTTATCGCCTTCAAAAGTTTGCCAGCTTGGGTCGACAAGATGTTCAGTTTCTGTACTTTGTTTTTCTGTTGTGTTTTTACCACATCCAACAAAAACCAGACTTAAAAGAAGGAAAGTTGTCAGAAATATTTTTTTCATAATTTAAATTTCAATGAGTTTTAGTTGATTTAAATTCTTAAAGTCTTTGATATTTCTTGTGACTAGGGGAGTTTTGGTTTGAATTGCCGTTGCAGCGATGGCAGCATCGGGTAGTTTTAATTTCTTGGTTTTTCTTAACTGTGATGCTATTTCAGCTAATCTTCTGTCAAAAGAAATGGATATAAAATTTTCTTGTAAAAAGATTTTTACTAAATTTTCTTCTTTTTCGGTCCAGCCTGTAAAAGATAAAAGTTCACTTTCTACGATTGTTGGCAAATACAAGAAACCGCCCTGATTTCTCCAGGAGTTTAAGAAATTAATCACCTTTTCGTCACCGGATAGATAGGCTATGAGGATGTTGGTGTCTATGGTCATTTAAGAGGATGATTTTACTTCTTGTCCCATTCGTTCCGGATTCTTTTTCCGTGATCTGCAAGAGTTTTCTTTTTATTATTTGCTAATCCAGCAGCCAATTTCCAGCTTTTTGGTATAGGTTGGATTTGGATCCTTTCTATTGTTGTTCTTTCAATTAGTTTTGTCATGGCTTAACTTTATCAGAATTTTTACTTTACGCCAATTTTCTTATTAGAATTTTATAGTCTCTAGGATTTTTTCGAATTCAGATTGTGCGGCCTCAGTTGGGTCATAGAATTCTATTTCTATGAATTTGTCGTCTTTAGAGAATGTGTAGTAAATACGCTGATTTTTGCCTTCATAGCTGAGTTCGGGCTCATCAGATTGATATTTTTCAGTTAATTTGTCTGTTGTTTCTATTCTCAGTTTTAGGAATGTAATATTGCCAATTATTTTTTCTTCAGCATTTATCACTTTGCTACATACCTGAATGGTTTCACATGAATCTTGAAATTTTGCCTCTTCAGTGATAAGCATTTCATCGTAACTCAAAGTTTTTACGACGTTTTCACTTGTTATCACTATTCCTGGATATTCGTAATTTTTAAAGCTAATTAGCTCTGCATTGTAAGGTTGGTTTGACTGTTCCTGTTCTTCACTTTTTGTCAGGGTGAATAGGTAAGGGACTTCCAATGTGAATCCACTGAATTCATTAGTGTAAATGTATGGACCAAGGTCAGTTACTGGCTTTACGGTTTCTTTATCAATTTTTTTACCACAGCCAACAAAAACCAGACTTAAGAGAATAAATGTTGAGAGTAATTTTTTCTGCATAAGCCTGGTTTGTTAAAATTTTTAATTTAGAATTATCCTTTCAAGAATCTAACCATCAAAAGAGCTACGATGTTGATGATTTTGATCATTGGGTTGATAGCTGGACCGGCAGTGTCTTTGTATGGATCACCAACTGTGTCACCAGTTACAGCAGCTTTGTGAGCTTCTGAACCTTTGCCTCCAAAATGACCTTCTTCAATATATTTTTTAGCGTTGTCCCAAGCGGCACCACCAGTTGTCATAGAAATACCTACGAAAATACCTGTGATGATAGTACCAACTAATAGACCACCTAATGCAGCAGCGCCAAGCCATAAACCAACAACGATTGGTACAACAACCGGGATTAATGCTGGAATAATCATTTCACGAATAGCGGCTTTAGTAACGATATCTACGGCTCTTGAATAGTCGGGTTTTGCTTCTCCGGTCATAATGCCTTTGATTTCTCTAAACTGTCTTCTAACTTCTTCTACAACGGCAGTTGCAGCTTTACCAACGGCAGACATTGCGAAGCTCGCAAACAAATATGGAAGTAAGCCACCAATTAGTAGACCAACTAATACTTTGCTGTTGGATAGATCAAAAGTTGAGCTGATTCCAGCAAGGTTTAATTCTTCAACGTAAGCAGCAAACAAAACCATGGCAGCTAAACCAGCAGAGGCGATAGCATAACCCTTAGTTACGGCTTTTGTAGTGTTACCAACGGCATCCAAAGGATCTGTAACATCTCTAACTTCTTTTGGTAGGTTGGCCATTTCTGCGATACCACCAGCGTTGTCAGTGATTGGACCAAAGGCGTCAATTGCAACGATACTTCCTGTTAGAGAAAGCATGCTCATAACGGCAAGGGCAACTCCATAAAGACCAGCTAATTCATATGTTCCAAGAATGGCAGCAACGATTACGATTACTGGCGCAGCAGTAGATTCCATACCGATAGCTAGACCCTGAATGATGTTTGTTCCGTGACCAGTTTTTGAAGCTTCAGCAATCTTTTTAACCGGGCGATATTTTTTGTCAGTGTAATATTCTGTAATCAAAACGATAGCAGCAGTTACACCAATACCGATTAATGTAGAATAAAATAAATTCATAGTTGGAATTCCTGCAACGGCTTCACTATCAAACATTAATTGTTGAGTAATAGGGTAGAAGGCGATTACAGATAAAAGTCCAGTTACGATAAGGCTCTTATATAGAGCGTTCATGATGTTTTTAGTTTTGCCAAGTTTTACAAACCATGTACCAATAATTGTTGTAATTATTGAAGCACCACCAATGATTAATGGGTAAATGATAGCGTTTTCAGCCAATCCGCTTCCAGCAAATACAGTGTTACCAAGCAGGATAACTGCGATTGCGGATACCACATATGTTTCAAAAAGATCCGCAGCCATACCAGCACAGTCACCAACGTTGTCACCAACGTTATCAGCGATTACGCCAGGATTTCTAGGATCATCTTCTGGGATGTTGCTTTCTACTTTACCAACCATGTCAGTTCCTACATCAGCACCTTTTGTGAAAATACCTCCACCAAGTCTTGCAAACACTGAAATTAAACTACTACCAAATGCTAGACCAACCAAGGCAGGTAGATCTTTTGTAAACATGTAGAATAGGGTAACGCTAAGTAGACCTAAGCTTGCTACAAATAAACCTGTTACAGAGCCACCTTTGAAGGCAAGGCTTAAGGCTTTTTGAAGACCTTTTTTTGCAGCTTCTGTGGTTCTAACATTTGCTCTTACTGAAATATGCATACCAATAAAACCGGCAATTGCTGACAAAACTGCACCAACTACAAATCCGATTATTGTGTTATTTGAGAAGTCCGCAACGTACATCAAAATCATTATTACAAGTGCGATAATTCCAACTGTTTTATATTGGCGTGAAAGATATGCTTTTGCTCCATCCTGAATGGCATGGGCAATTTCTAACATTTTTCCTGATCCAGTTGGTTGTCTAAGAATGTTTACGATCAAATACGTACCGTAAAGAAGGCCTAGTACGCCAGCCCCGATCACTGTGTAGAGTAATTGCATTGAGTCCATAGATTTAATTAAGATTTAAGAAATAGTAACGCCTCTAAAAAGGCCTCGCTGATTATAAATTAGAATTTCTGTTTTTTCCAGAGATTGTGGAATTTGCCTTCTTTTTTGATGAGTTCTTCGAAAGTGCCTTCTTCTAATAGAGTGCCGTTGCTGATTACCAAGATACGATCCATCTCTTTTAAGGTAGAAAGACGGTGGGCTATAACGACCGCTGTAATGTTCTTAAAGAATTGATGCAGGGCCTCTTGGATTTTGCGTTCGGATTCGGTGTCGAGATGGGAGGTGGCTTCGTCCAAGAATAAAATTTCAGGGTTTTTGTAGATTGCGCGGGCGATACCTACTCTTTGGCGTTCTCCTCCAGATAATTTGATGCCTTTTTCACCAATAAAAGAATCTACGCCTTGAGGGAGTTTGTGGGTAAAATCATTAACGTGAGCTATTTCTATAGCTTTTTGGAATTTTTGTTCGGAATGATTCTTGAGTTCTGAGAGGGTGACGTTGTCCCTCAAGCTAAGATTAAATAGCTCGGTGTCCTGAGGTACATAAGAAACATATTTCAGATAAGATTTACGTTTTATGTCGTGTAGAGCCAGGTCATCAAATTGGATTGAGCCTTCATAGTTGTCATAAAGTTTAAGTAGAAGTTTTAATAAAGTAGATTTGCCAGTGCCAGAGATTCCGACGATGCCGATTTTTTCACCACGTTTAATTGAGAAGCTTAGGTCGTTGAGAGTTTGTTTGCCTCCGTAGGTAAAATTTAAGTTTTTTACCGTAAGTTTTTTCCATTTTGGATTGAAGTCTTTGGTACCGTTTACCTCTGCATTTGGCTTCTCATTCAAGATATCTTTTAAGCGCATCATGGATATTTTTGAAAGCATAAATTTATTGGAGAATTCGGCTAGTTCTTCGGCTGAAGCGGAAACTTTTTCAAAATACAAAAGTGCGAGGGCGATTGTTCCAACTTCTAAATTTCCCTGTAAAACCTGCCAAACAGTATAAAAAATCAAAATCTGTCTAAAGATTTCTCTATAGATATTGAGGCTGGCGCTGCGGGTTCTAAACCAAAAAACTCTGAGTTTGATTTCTGTCATTAATCTTTGGGCGGATTCTTTTACTAATTTAAGAATATTTTTGCCGATATTTAGCGATTTCACGGTGTTGATATTGTTTATCGCTTCAAAATTTAAGCCTTCAAATTCTTCTTCTTTGATGCTGGATCTTTTGTAGTGTATTCCTACTTTTTTGTTGAGGATAAAAGATATGGCAAAGTAAGTTGCAAAGAAAAATACGATGACAATGTTGGCCATGCTGCCCAGAGTGGAGACCAGAATTGTTATACCTATGATGTTAATGCTCGATTCTATGACGAGATCGATGAAGAGTCTCATCATTTCTTTGAGGCTATCGGATCCTTTGCTCATACGTTTGAGTTTGTTGCCGCTGTTTTCTTTTTCATGCCAGGAGCTATCGAGTTTGAACATGTGAGCTATGGTTTCTTCGTAGCTGTCTAGAGCCATTCTTTCGCCAATTGGATATATGAGGAATTTGGCCAGGTCGTGTGTGATAATGTGATAAACAGCGACTATCCAGACTGCAATCATCAAATTCCAAAAGTATGTCAGGCTGTCTCCGTTTTGGTAAGTAGTAGCAAAGGTGATGATTTTGCTGATAGCATAAGGAGGAAAAAGCCAAACGATATCGCTAGTAATCCTCAAAGAAATTCCCACAAAAAACCTCTTTTTATACGGTTTCAAAAAGTGCCAGATGTCGCGGAGGAGATTGAGATTGTTGTATCCTTGATTCATTGATTTAATTTGGCTGAATTATACAGTTTGTTGACAAAATAGTTAAGTTTTGGTTTAATTGGCCGCTGATCTATTAATCAAAAACATATGGCTAAGGGAGTTGATAAAGGCGGTGCTAGTGTGGAGACTGGAGTGAGACCTGATGATGTAAGGGCTAGATTGACTCAGATTTTGGCGGGTTTGCCAGAGAGTAAATTAAGAGAAATTGTTGATATTCTTGGTGATGTGGCTGCGGCTAAAGGTAGGGTGTATGATATAGAAGCTCAACAGGATTATGAAAAAAATGCAAAAAGAGGGTTGCCGTTTCCCGGCGCAAAGGATTCTCAAGTTTTGATTGATAGACTTGGTGGTTCGAGGGTTTTGGCCGATGCGTTGTCTTTAATAATGGGTCCTAATACTAGTACTTGGAAGATGGGTAATGTACCCGATTTTTTGCTTGCTTCGTTGTTTGATAGGCATGCCCCTGATTTTGGATTTCAGCAAATAAGGGAGCCTCAAGATCTTATAGATGGGGCTTTTGGTTACGTAGCGATTTTGCCTTATAATGGATTGGTTGCTCAAGGTAATGGTGAGCCTGGTTTGTTTGATGGACGTTTTAGTAGAAGGGTGGATGAATATGGCAGACCAGGAATTGTTAGAATGAATGATTTTCGTAATTCTAGTGAAAATTTTGTTTATTCATCTGAAACGGGTGGCTTTAGGACTTTAGCTGAGCCTAAGGTTCCAAAGGATTATAAACTTGTGGTAAAGTCTAGGACAGTTCGTGGTTATGCGTCACTTGGGGATGAGGTTCGTGGTGAATTCAGCGAGTGGTCTGTTCCTGATGGGCACGAGCTCAAAAGTGAGCCACTTGTTACTAATGTAGCTTCAATGCCAAATAGATTAGTAAATGTTTATGCTTTTAATGGATATAAGCCGTTGGCGAATCCTGGAAGAAGATAGTTGGGAGAGATTTTACTATTTGGCTACAAAGGCTGTGGCGCCGAGCCAGGCAAGGTTGAAGATTGAGCGCATGGATTTGGCGAAGGTTGGTGATTCTATTAGTAGGCCAATTAATTCGTTTGGGTTTAATGAAAGGACGGCGACTTTGTTTTCGTAGATGGCGATTTCGTTTTCAAAAAAGAATTCGTCTTTGTTGACCAGCAGCATTTCTACCAGATTACGGTCGTAGTCTTTTGGGTAGAATTCGTCGATTAGGTCGGTGCCTTCTCCTGTGACTGGGGCCAAATAACGGGTTTTGATTTTTTTCTCAACTTTGTGTTTGCAGAAGTTTTTAAAGTATTCTGGAAGTAGTTCGCCAAGCGATTTGATATTGGTGTAGCCCAAAACTTCTTCTTGGGTAGTCAGTACGTCTTCGAAAATTGTTTTGATTCCTTCAAGGCCTTCGTAAAACCTGATTTTTGGTTTGAATGTTAAGGTGTTGGAAATTGAAAGCAGCTCTGGGATGAGATTTTTGGCGATATTTACTTTTTCCTGCTGAATGTTAATGATTTTTTGAGGATTTTCGGCATTAAACCACAGAATTTTGCCTTTTGTGTATGAATTTATTAAGCCTTTTTCTTTGAGGTTGTTGATTGTGTGATAGCAAGTAGCGCGATTGATGCCAGCTTTTCTGGCTATATTGCTAGCGTAGGAGCCGCCAAGTTCAAGAATGGCAAGATAAACTTTTGCCTCCTCAGAAGTGAGACCCAGGGCTGTTAATTCATTAAGCATGTTTATATTATACATTTGTTGTTGAAGATTTTCAACAGTTTTGGGTGGTTGTGTTTGTGGGGTTTATTCTTATCTGTAGATTCTGGTTTTCCCATGGTCGTGTTTGTTCTGTTTTGTGGACATGGCTTTGACGAATCTAGTTTAGATGATATAAAGAAGACTATTAATTTTATGAAAAAAACTTGTAAACGTTGCGGGCAAGAATTTCCGATCTACGACGAGGACTTGGAATTCTATAAAAAAGTTGGAGTTGAGGTTCCGACTCTTTGTCCGGCATGCAGGCAGCAGCGTAGGTTGAGTTTTAGGAATGAGAGGAAGCTTTATCATCGCAAATGTGATTATAGTGGTAAGCAAATTATCTCAATTTATTCACCAGAGAAGCCTTATAAAGTTTTTGCCCAGGATATCTGGTGGAGTGATGTGTGGGATCCATTGGACTATGGAGTTGCGTTTGATTTCTCAAGACCATTCTTTGAACAGTTTGAGGAGTTACAATTAAAGGTTCCTCGTTTAGCTTTGTACCAAAAAAATGTCGAAAATAGTGCTTATACCAATCACACTGAAAATTTAAAAAATTGTTATTTGTGTGTGGATACTGGTGACTCTGAGGATATTTGTTACAGTAAGTGGATTATTAGTTCGCGAGATTTGGTGGATTGCTATCAGTTGGAAAAGGCTGAGCTATGCTATGAAAGTTTGTATTCGGTGGGGGATTATAATTGTGTGCATATCTATCTTTCTGATAATTGCCGTGATAGTGCGTTTTTGTTTGATTGCAGGGATTGTAGCGATTGTTTTATGTGTGCGAATTTGAGAAATAAAAAATTTTGTATCTTAAATAAGCAGTATTCTGAAGAGGATTATCAGAAAATTAGAGGTGAAATTGATTTGGGTTCTTATAAAACTTTAAAGGAATTTCGACAGAAGTTTATTGAGTTTGTAGATGAAAAAGCTGTGCATCGCGATCAGACTTTGATTCAGTCAGAGGATTGTTCTGGAGATATGATTTATCAGTGTAAGAATGTTAAGGATAGTTTTGAGGTGATAAATTCTCAAGATTGTAGATATTGCTATGATGCTGGCCATTCTAAAGATTGTTATGACACTTATGAGCAGGCTTTTAATTGTGAGCGTCAGTATGAATGTCATGCCTGTAACAGAGGGCAGTTTTTGATTGGTTGCAGTGTAAGCTATGACGTAAGCGACTGTTTTTATTCTGAAATGTGTCACAATTCTGCGAATTTATTTGGCTGTATTGGGCTTAGGCATAAGCAATATTGCATTTTGAATAAGCAGTATTCTAAAGAAGAATATGAAGAGTTACTGCCGAAAATAATTACTTTGATGCGAGCACCAGCGAGTGCCGGTGGAGGCCGAGAGAATCAAGAATGGGGAGAATTTTTTCCGGCTAGTTTGTCTTGTTTTGATTATGAAGAAACTTTGGCTCAGGAATATTTTCCACAAGGGGTGCTTTGCTGTCCTAAAGAAATTAAATTTGAAAATACGGAAATTTATCGCGGACCGATCTATGAAATTCCCGATCATATTAAGAATGTTGATGAGTCGATTTGCAGTAAAGTTTTGATTTGTGAAGTCAGTGCCAAGCCTTACAAAATTATTCCGTTAGAGTTGGAAATTTATAAAAAACTTGGTGTAGCAATACCGCGTAGATGTCCGGATCAACGTCATTTAGATCGCATGGCGCTGCGTAATTTCCGTAAATTAGTGGAGGGGAAGTGTGGGAATTGTAAGAAGAAAATCCTGACTGCTTGTGATTTAATAAAGCAGGTTTATTGTGAGGAATGTTATTTAAAGTTTATTAAATAAATGCAGAAAATTTGCAAAAAATGTAGTAAGAGTTTTGAAATTTCGTCTGAGGATTTAGAATTTTATAAAAAAGTTGCAGTAAATTTTGGCGATAAAGCTATTGAAATGCCTTCGCCAACTTTTTGTCCGGATTGTCGCAATCAAAGAAGGATGATGTTTCGTAATGATAGAGTTTTTTATCATCGCAAATGTGACTTGAGTGGCAAGCAATTTATTTCTATTTATTCTAGTAAATCTAACTATAAAGTTTATCAGCCAAGCGAGTGGTATAGCGATAAATGGGACGCCATGGATTATGGGCGTGACTTTGATTTTTCACGGCCGTTTTTTGAGCAGTTCAATGAGTTAATGTTGGCTGTACCAAGGCTTGGGATTGACTTAGTGAATTGTGAGAATTCTGATTATTGTAACTACTGCGGTGATGATAAAGATTGCTATTTGGATATTGCTGGAGAAGCAAATCGCGACTGTTATTTTAATCTTTTTGTGAAGTATTCTAGCGATGTTGTTGATTCGACTTTCGTCTATAAAAGTGAGCTTTGTTATGAATGTATAAATTGCTATGAATGTTATAATGCCCAGCACTGTATTTATTGTGAAAATTGTAGTGATGTTTATTTTTGTTTTGATTTGAAGGGTTGTAGAAATTGTATTTTTTCACATGGTTTGCGTGATCAAGAATATTGTATTTTTAATAAAAAATATTCTAAGGAAGATTATGAAGTGTATGTTAAAAAATTAGACTTAGGGTCCTTTTTACAGAGGGAAAAGCTCAGGGAAGGCTGGATGAAGTTTAGAAAAGAGAATGATATTTTTAGTTCTAACTATCAGTTAAATTGTGAGAATTGCAGTGGTGATGATTTGAAGAATTGTAAAAATACTTTTCATTCTTTTAATGCTTTGAACTGTGAAGATTGTGCTTATTTATTTGATGTTTTGGATGCTAAGGATTGTCGTGATTTAAATTATTCTTTGTATAAACCTGAGCTTTCTTATGAATTGATCAGCACTTTAAGCATGACTAAAAGCGCTTTTTGTATGGCCAGTCATTATTGTAACGAAGTTTTTTATTGTGATTTAACGAATAATTCCAATAATTTGTTTGGCTGTATTGGGCTTAGGCATAAGCAATATTGTATTTTGAATAAGCAATACTCTAGAGAAGAATATGAGGCTTTGTTACCAAAAATTATTGATTGGATGAGGCAGACTGGAGAATGGGGGGAATTTTTTACGGCGAGTATTTCTCCTTTTGCCTATGAGGAAACTGTGGCAATGGAATATTTTCCTATTCAACAAAAAGAAGAAAGTCAGCAAAATTATCTAGGTCCGGATTATCAAATTCCCGATAGTATTAGAGATGTGGATCAAGAGCTTTGTAAGAAAATTTTGAAATGTCAGAGTAGTAGTAAATTCTATAAAGTTATTCCTGCTGAGCTAAAATTCTACCAAAAAATGAAGATACCAATACCAAGAAAATCTTCTGATCAGCGACATAAGGATAGGATAGATTTAAGAAATTCTAGAAAGATCGGTTAACGGATTTTAGTTACTGGCTTTGTGCTCTGATTTGTGGTATAAATTACCTGATGAAAATACTACTTTTAAATGCACAGTATGGCCTTGGAATGAATGGTTCCTGGAGAGAATATTTTAGATATTTTAACAGGTTTTTTTACTGTCCAAAAAAAGTTCATCATGAGAATTCCAGAAAAGTTAGAAATTTGATTTTACGTGAGAAGCCTGATTTGGTTATGTTAATGGAAGTTAATGATGGTATGGTGAGTCGTTTAATGACTGCCAATCAAGCTTTTGTGAGTGTCGATAATAAGTATGCGTTGAATGGCATGTGGAGCAAAATGCCAATGTTTAGGAAAAATTCTAATGCATTTATCGCTTTAAAACAGACTGATTTTAAGAAACATTATTTTAAGAAAGGCATGAAACGTTTAGTTTATGAATTAAGTTGTGAACAGGAATTAAGTTTATTCTCAGCGCATTTTTCTATATTTAAAAAAACTCGTGCAAAACAACTTGTTGAATTGCAGGTTTTAATCAAAGAAAAAAAGAATGTAATTTTGTGTGGAGATTTTAATATTTTTAAAGGTTATGATGAATTGAAATTGTTATTGGCTGACTCCAAATTGCAGTTATTGAATAAAGAGGAACATAAGACTTTTCCTACCTTTAAGCCAAAAAAGGCGCTAGATCTTTTTATGTGTTCTACTGATATGAAAGTTAAAAGCTTTAGAGTTTTGAAGGATAGGGTTTCAGACCATTTGCCAGTAATGTTGGAAATCTAGAAGTAGTGTTTTAGAAGTTGAATATGTTTTAAAGACTTGGCTTGTTCATAATATTTTTCGTCAGCTGTTATGAATGTTGCGTTGTTAAGTATTGCTAAAGAATGATAATGGGCATCATAGAAACTTGTCTTTTTGAAGGCCTCCGTTATATCAAGAGATTTGGCTGTATTTCCCAGTGTTATACTAAACTGATTTATTTTCATCGATAGTAATTGGGATAAAAATAAGAGCGCTTTGTTAGGTTCTTTTCTCACCATATAATTCATAGCTTCATATATTGCTAATGTGGGGATGGCAAATTCAATGTTATTTTTCAAAAAATCTTCTCTTAATTTTAAAGCTTCTTTGTGATTTTCTTCTAATGCGCCCCATTTGATGATTACTGAAGCATCTACAATGTATAATTTTTTATAGTAATCCGTCATGTCGAGTTTTTAAGAATTCTTTTGTTGATATTTTTAAGTTTCCAGCTGCTAATTTATCCATTTCTTCAGATGCTTTGCGTCTGCTAAATTGAATTAAGGCGTTTTCTAATGTGCTATTCATGAAATTGCTGCGTTCCCCGGGAGGTATAAGTTCGTTAAATTCTAGTAAAATATCTTTACTGATCATAAAATTCACTTTTTTTCTTTCTAATGTTTTTGCCATAACTTTATGGGGTAAATTTGTTACACCATGATCTTACTCCGCTTTATGGAATTTTGCAAGTGTTGTCGTTTTGGGATTTAAGCATATACTCTTTTCATGTCTATAGTTAAACAGTGCATACAATGTAGTGAAAAATTTGAAGTGACGGACTATGATCTGGCCTTTTTGGATAAAATTTCTCCAAGTTTTTCTGGGAAAAAATATTTAATTCCGGAGCCAAATTTGTGTGCTCAGTGTCGCCAGCAACAGCGTATTAGCTGGAGGAAAGAGCGGAATCTTTATTATCGTACTTGTAGTAATAGTAATAAAAAAATTCTTTCGATGTACCCGCAGGAGGCGAAATTTCCGGTTTTTGATAATGATATTTGGTGGGGAGATAGTTGGTCTGCACTTGATTATGGTCGAGATTTCGATTTCAGTAGGCCGTTTTTTGATCAGTTGATGGAGCTCAGGGATCAGGTTCCGCATTTTGCTTTGGCTATCGCTAAGACAACTATGCAAAATTCGGATTTTTGTAATCAAGCTGGTTATTTGAAAGATTGTTATCTAATTTTTAATTCTGATAATTCTGAAAGATGTCTCTATGGTAAGGGCGTAAATCGTTGTTTTGATTGTCTGGATTGCTATAAAACTTATGAATGTGAAGCCTGCTATGAATGTATGAATTGTTATAACTGTAAGTTTGCTGTTTATTTGTGGGATTCACAAAATTCTAGTGAGTCGAGTTTTTGTTCTAATTTGATAGGTTGTTCAAATTGTTTTTTTTGTACGAATTTGCAGAATAAAAAGTACTGTTTTTTGAATAAGGAATATTCTCCGGAAGAATGGAAAAAACTGGTGGATGATATTTTTAAGAATTTTTCTTTGGAACAGATTTTGGATAAATTCATAACTTTTAGAGAGCAGCAGCCGCATAAGTTTATGGAGGAACGTAATACGGAAAATTGTATCGGTAATTATTTGATGAATTGTAGAGATTGTGAAGCTTGTTTCGATTGCGAGTATCTCGAGAAATCTAAGTATTGTTTTGATCTTAAAAAAGGTGATGGTGTGAGTTATGAAAATTATGATCTCTCCGCGTTTGGTATGGGTGTGAATAATTGTTATCAAGGTGTGAGTTTTGGATATAACAATAATCATGTGCTTTTTGGTGTGGATGTCTGGAATAGTTTTGATGTTTATTATTCTATTTTGTGTGTTAATAATTGTAAGAATTGTTTTGGTTGTGTAGGCTTAAAGAAAGCCGAATATTGTATTTTGAATAAGCAGTTTTCAAAGGAAGAATATGAAGAATTAGTGCCAAAAATTATTGAGCATATGCGTAAGGATGGCGCCCGCCCCGGCGGGCAAGAGTGGGGAGAATTTTTCCCGGCTAAATTTTCACCATTTGCTTATAACGAAGTTACTGCTCAAGAGTATTTTCCATTGAGTAAAGAGGAGGTTTTGAGTCATGGCTGGAACTGGAGGGACGAAGATAAAAATGAGTATAAGTCTCAAACTGTAGAAGTTCCAAAAGATGTTAATTTAGCTGATGAAACAATTTGTGATCAGATTTTAGCGTGTAAAGCTACTGGTAAGAATTATAAAATTCAAAAAACCGAGTTGGCATTTTATAAAAAAATGAAATTACCAGTGCCGGAGTTTTGCCCTGATTATAGACATTTACGGAGGATTAATTTAAGAAATCCTCGTAAATTGTGGGAAAGGAATTGTACTAAATGTTCTAAAGTTTTGCAGAGTACTTTTTCTCCTGAAATGAAGGAAAAAATATATTGTGGGGATTGTTATTTAAAAGTAGCATTTTAGTATGCAGAAATTTTGTAAACAGTGTGACGTTAGTTTTGAAGTGACGGATGATGATCTGTTGTTTTTGGATAAAATTTCTCCGAGTTTCGCTGGTAAAAAATACTTAATTCCGGCACCTGATTTTTGTGCTAGTTGTAGGCTACAAAGAAGGATGTTATTTCGCAATGAAAGGTCTTTGTATAAACGAAAATGCGATGGGACTGGAAAATCGATTTTGGCAGCTTTTCCCGAGGATTCTAAGTATAAAGTCCATGAGCATGATTATTGGTGGAGTGATAAATGGGACGCCATAAATTATGGAAAAGATTTTGATTTTAATAAGACTTTGACTGAGCAATTAAACGCATTGGTTATTGAAGTTCCGCATATTAATTTGAATTCTATTGGTTGTGAGAATTCTGATTATGTGAATTATTTTATTAATTCTAAAAACAGCTATTTAACCTTTGGTGGAGCGCATAATGAGGACTGTATGTATTCAAAATTTCTTAATCATTCCAAGAATATTTTGGATGGATTGTCTTTGAGTGCTTGCGAATTTTGCTATGAAGGTAATTTTTCTGAAGGCTGTTATTCTTGTAGATATTTTGTGAATTGTAGAAATTGTAGTGAATGTACTTTGATAGAAGAATGTCAGGGTTGTAAGAATTGTATGGCTTGTTTTGGGCTTAAGAATAAGGAATATTACGTGTTGAATAAATTTGTTGGGAAAGAAGAATTTCAGAAATTTGCGGACTATTGCAAGATTATGAGTCGTAGTAAATTGAAAGAATTGAAGGAAAAATTGGCGAATTTAAAAAAGGATTTACCACATGTGCAGTCGCATATTTATGCCAGTGAGGACTCAACTGGTGACATGATTCTAAATTCTAAAAACTGCAAAAATTGTTTTGATATAAAGGAATGTGAGAATTGTGAAAATATGAATTTCGCTCCTAAATCAGTGAATTCCAAGGATGCTTGTTATAGTGCTCCTGGCCCAATGTCCTTTGGTTATCAGCTGTGTTCGACTATTGGGATGGAGAATTCTATGGCGAATTTTTACACATGGTATGGCGGTGGAAATTTATATTATTGCTTGGAATGTATGACTTGTACGGATTGTTTTGCCTGTGTAGGGCTTAGGAATAAGCAATATTGTGTTTTGAATAAACAGTATACAAAGGAAGAGTATGAAGATTTGGTCGGAAAAATAATTGAGAAGTTTAAAGAATGGGGGCAATTTTTAGATCCAGAACTTTCTTTTTTTGCTTATAATGAAACGGTTGCTCAAGAACATTTTCCACTGACAAAAGAGCAGGCTTTGAAGCTAGGATTTTCGTGGCGAGATAATGAAGAAAAACAATATCAAGCTAGTAATTATCCAATTCCAGAGCTGATTACTGAGGTTGGTGATGATATTCTTGGTGAGATTTTTGCCTGCCAGGATTGTGCTAAAAATTATAAAATTCTTGCTGAAGAATTAAAATTTTATAAATTAATGGGAGTGCCAATTCCTTTAAAATGTCATAATTGTAGACATTCTGACAGGATGGATTTGAGGAGATTTTTTAAGCTTTATACCCGAGAATGCGCTAAATGTAGCGCTAAAATTAAAACTATCTATTCTCCTGACAGATCTGAAATAGTATATTGTCACCAATGTTATTTAAACGAAACTTAGTATGTGGTTATTATTTTCGATTTTGTCACCGTTATTATGGGCTGTAGCAAATCCTTTGGATGCTGGTCTCCGTAGAAATTTTTTTAAGAATGATTTTGTTTTAACTTGGCTTTCTGCCTTGGCTAAACTGCCTTTGGCAATTGCTTTATTAATACCTTTTATTGGGGATATTAGTTTAAATTGGGAATTTTTTGAGATGTTTTTAATAGGTATGTTTTGGACTATTCCATTTGTTTTTTATTATAAATCAATGGAATTTGAAGAGGCGAGTCGTATCATTTTGATCATGCAGTTTTTGCCGGTTTTTGTGTTGATAATTGCAAATTTGTTTATTGGTGAAACTTTGACAATGCATCAGTTCTTAGCGTTTTTATTGATTTTGAGTGCTGGAATTTTGGCTTCATTTAGAAAGATTGAAGGTAAATGGAGTTTTAGTAAGGCCTTTTGGTTTATGGTGACTGCGGTACTTTTGTGGGCTACGGCTGATGTTTTATTTAAATATGCTGAAGAAGGGTTTGAGGCTTTTTGGCCAGCTTTTGGAGTTTATACTTTGGGTAGTAGTTTGCCTCCTTTGTTTTTGTTACTGATACCAAAATACAAAAAAATGATTAACAGTCATTTAAAAAATGTATCATTGAAAGGATGGTCTTTGCTTGCTGTTTCAGTCCTTGCTGGCACTGCTGGATCATTTAGTTTTAGTTATGCTTTAACTTTAGGTAAAGCTTCACTAACTGCGGTTTTGGTTGGAATTCAGCCATTACTTGTATTTATTTTTAGTTTTATTTTTTCAAGAATCTTTAAAGAAATACCTGCGGAATCTGCTAAGACGACTGATTTAATTTTGAAGTTGGTTTCTATTGTTTTGGCCGTAGCCGGTCTAATATACTTGAATTATTAACATCGATTTATGGCTTTAATGCGGAAATTAACAGATTTGTTGGAGAAAACTGGACTTAGCGAAAGTGAAGTCAGATTCTTTGTGGCTATTCTTAAAAATCCTCATTCTACGATTTACGAATTAGCTAAAATTGCTGGAATTCAAAAAGACAAGGCTTATAAAATTTGTGAAAGTTTGAAGGCGAGGAAGTTGATAACTTTTATCGAAGATGGAAAACTCAAAAAGCCTGTTTGTTTGTCGTTAAATAATTTTATTGAGAATTTAAATAGTCAGGGTCGTGGTTTTTTTAAGACAGCAGAAAAGTTAAGTGAAATAAAATCGTTTTTGCCGATGTTAAAGTTTGAGAATGAAGGAATGGATTTTGAATTTTTTGATCATGATCAAGCTGGTGAAAAGTACTTTGATTTAACTTATTTAAACTGGAATAGAATTATTGGTTATGGTTGTTTGGATGCGGTTATTGGCGCTATTGATGAGGAGGTTGATAGGCAGTTTATTGCGCGTAGAGTGCGCAAAGGAGCGGAAGCCTTTGCTGTGATTGCGAATCCTGTTAAGTATAGTTTTGATTTGTTGGAAAATGATTATAAAGAAATGCGTAAAAGTCGTGTGATAATGGATAAAAAAGTTTCTGATTATTTTGTTGCAGTGGTTCCTGAACAAAAGACCTTCGCGATTTGGAAAAAACAGGAAAGTGGTAATGTGAATGGACTGATTATGAGAAATTCTATGTTGGCGGACTTGCATGAGAACATTTTTGACTTCATGTACGGACAGGCTAAAAACTTCCATAATTCTGCAAATTAGAAAAATATCGGCCTGAAATTATGCCTAAGAATCGCGATTGTACTGGGAATCTGTATAATTTTTGTGTTTTTAAGTTTTAAGGTTAAACTTAGGGTCATGAGTAACATAAAAGCTTGTAAAAATTGCAGTCAGAATTTTGAGGTCAGTGAGGACGATCAGGATTTTTATAAAAAAATTCAGGTTTCAGAGCCGACTCTTTGTCCAAAATGTAGACATCAACGTAGAATTGCTTTTAGGAATGAAAGAAATTTATTTAAAAGGGGCTGTGATTTGTGTAAAAAAAGTATAATTTCTTTTTACGATGTTGATGCACCTTTTCCGGTTTATTGTTCTGATTGTTGGTGGACTGATAAATGGAATCCACTTGATTATGGTCAGGATTTTGATTTTGATAAGTCGTTTTTTGCTCAGTACCAAGAGCTAATGTTGAAGGTCCCAAAAACTGGAATGCTTAATTTGGATAACGAAAATTCCGATTATAATTCACTCGTGGCATTCAGCAAAAATACTTATATGAGTCCCGGCAGTTACTGTATGGAGGACTGTTATTATTCTCGCAAAAGTCAGTATTGTAAAAATTGTTTGAATAGTAATTTTATCGATCATTGTGAGCTCTGTGTATTTTGTATTAATTGTAATAATTGTTATCAATGTGCTGGTTTGGTGAATTGTAGAAATTGTACGGATTGTTATTATTTGGAGAACTGTAGTTCATGCCAAAATTGCTTCATGTGTAGCGATGTTGCGAATCGCAAATTTTGTTATAAGAATCAGCAATATGGCGAATCCGAGTATGCCAAGATTCTTGAAGTAAATTTAAAGAAAAGTAGGGAAGAATTGAGAAAGGAATTTAAAGACTTTGTCTCAACGATTCCAAAAAAATATCAGAACCAAATTAATTGTGAAAATTCTTCTGGTGATTATTTGCAGAATTGTAAAAGTGCTGTGGATTGTTATGATTGTTTTAGTTTGGAAGATTGCAGGTTTTTGGATGAATGTGTGGATGTTAAGGATTCGATGGATTTGTCTATGCATGATAAAGGAGTGCAGCTTTGTTATGAACTTATATCTGGTGGAGACAATACTTATAATGTGAATTTTAGTTTTTGCACATGTAGTTCGCAGAATTGCAGCTATACTTTTTCTTGTTTTAATATTCAGGATTGTTTTGGTTGCGATAGTATTCATCAAAAAGTGAAATATTGTATTTTGAACAAGCAATATTCCCAGGAGCAATACGAAGAATTGCTCCCTAAGATTCTTCAGCATATGAGATCCGGGCAAGAATGGGGTGAAATGTTGCCAATTAGTTTGTCGCCGCATGCTTATAATATGACTTTGGCAAATGACTATTATCCGCTAACAGAAGAGCAAGCTAAGGCTAAGGGTTATAGCTGGAAAACTAGAAATCCCGCTAATTACAAACCAGCAACAAAAGATATTTTGGCCTGTAAAGTTTGTGCAAAAAACTATCAGGTGATTCCGCAAGAATTGGATTTGAGTCGAAAACTAAATCAACCAATTAGTGAATATTGTTCTGATTGCAGGCAGTTGGAATTGATGTCATTCAAAAATCCCCGACATTTGTATGTGCGAAATTGTATGAAGTGCGGTGAAAGTATTAAAAGTACTTATTCTCCAGACAGAAAAGAAACTGTTTACTGTGTGAAATGCTATTTGGCAGAAGTTTATTAGTAGGTGTATTCTACGGCTATGCCGATAAATAAGATCTGTAAAGTTTGTGATAAAGCTTTTGCTTGGGAGGATGCCGATCTAGAGTATTTTAAAAGATTTGGATTTGAACCTTTAGATACCTGTAGGGATTGTCTGCATATGCAGAGACTTTGCTTTAGAAATGAGAGAGTTTTTTATCGCAGGAAATGTGATGCGACGGGGCAGGAGATTATTTCTCTTTATCATCCCGATTCCCTATATGAGGTTTATAAAGCTGATTATTACTGGAGTGATAAATGGGATCCAATGAGTTATGGCCGAAGTTTTGATTTTGCAAGATCCTTTTTTGAGCAATTTCAGGAGTTAAAAATGCAGGTGCCAAGGCTTGCAATCCATAATGCCAAAGCGGAAAACAGTGATTACTGTAATACTTCAGTCGGAAATAAAAACTCTTATATGATTTTTGGTGGAGATTATAATGAGAATGGGATGTTTGGTGTTTTGTGCGATAAAAATCGTTTTTGTGTGGATTTGGATTTTTCTTATAACAATGAGCTTTTGTATTTTTGTTCGGATGTTGTGAATTCTTATGACTGTCAGTTTTTGTTTAATTCCGATAATTGTGCAAACTGTTATTTTTGTGAAGAATGTTCTGGATGTAGTGAATGTATCTTATGTTTTAATCTGAAGAATCAGAAGTTTTGCATTGAGAACAAACAGTATTCTAAGGAGGAATATTTTGAAATGCAGGCTAAGCTAATCAATGGAAGTAAAGAAACTCAGCGCAATTTATTCTCAAAATTTGTAGTAAATAGGAAAAATAAAATCACTAAATATGCGCATGTAGTTAACTGCCAGGATTGTTCTGGGGATTATTTGAAGAATTCTAAGAACTGCAAACTTTGTTTTGATGTAGCCAATAGTGAGGATTGCCGCGATGTCATTTATGGATCAAAAGTGAAAGATTGTTTTTTGAGTGATATGTTGGGACTTGGTCAGGAGCTTGCCTATAATATGGTGAGTGCTCTGGGTGGATTTAATAATAGATTAAGTTTTTGGCTGATTGATTCTAATAACATAACTTATTGTGATTTCATGAACCATTGCAGCGATTGTTTGGGTTGTATTGGCTTAAATCATAGGTCTTACTGCATTCTAAATAAACAATATTCTAAGGAAGAATATGAAGAATTAATGCCTAAAATTGTTGATTCTATAAAGAAAAATCAAGAATGGGGAGAATTTTTTGATCCTAAGCTTTCTTGTTTTGGATATAACGAAACTACGGCGAATATTTATTTTCCTTTAAAAAAAGAAGAGGCGCTTGCACGTGGATTTAAGTGGCAGGATAAAACGGATCATACTTATAAACAACAGACTTATCGGCTTGCAGACAATATAAACGACGTGAGTGATGATATTCTAGATGCAATTTTGCAATGTGAGACTTGTAGTAAAAATTATAAGATATTGAAAGAGGAATTAGCTTGGTATCGCAAAAAATCTGTGCCAATTCCAACTGAATGTTTTGATTGTAGAATGAAAATGAGGGCTGATTTGCGAAATCCAAAAAAACTTTGGGAACGTCAGTGTGATAAGTGTGGTTCGAAACTTGAGAGTACTTACGATCCTGCAAAAGAGCAGAAAGTTTACTGTGAGAAATGCTATTTGGCGGAAGTTTATTAAGGTTTGGGAGAGTGGGGTTGTGTAAAGGGAGTTTTTGTTGTATTCTAGCTTCTTGTAATTTTAGATTTATGGAGAATAACACAGCCATTACTAGGGGTTCTGAAGGAAGAGCGAGATATTTAAGAATGAGTGAGGCGTTTAGCCAAACTGCCGAACATCCTGCTGTTAGGTTCTTTAGAAGAAAAGCTGCTAAGTCTGTAAAGCAAGTCCTTGGTTACAGCATTAGTGGTGGCACTGATAAGGCATTAACCGTCACGACTAATTATTCTGATAAGTCAAAATCGACTGAGGTTCCTGGACCAGAGGTAGTGACGTTTAAAACTGATTTTGGATTGTAGGTTTTTGAATAATCTTGCAAGGTTGGAGTGGTTAGTGATATATCTGATCTCTTATAATTTTAGCTGATTTTTTAGGTATGGATCAGGTTTATAACACAAGAGAGGGGGACGTGCCTGGTGGACAAGGGCCAGTGTTTAATAGTTCTTTGCTGGAAAGGCCGGAGTATTTGCCTGATGAAGCCTTGATTTCGGGAGAAGATGTTGAGAGGGCTGAGGAGATTTTGCGGAAGGAGGGTTTGGATGAGGCAGATCAAGATTTTACCGAAAATTTGTTGGTTAGGTTGAGGTTTTGGAATGATCAGATTCGTCGTCATTTCAAAAGTAATCTGGCAAATACTAGGCTAAGAATTGGTGGGGCTAGGGATATGGACTATGAAAGAAGATTCAACGAACAAGATTGGCCTAGCTGTAGTCTGGAATTTAGGTTGAGGCAAAAAACGGGGATTTTAAGAAGTCTTAATCTCGGTATAGATATAGTTGTGCCGTTGGTGCAAAGAGCTCTAGAAGGTATAGAGGTCACAGTAGATTCAATTTCTCAGACTACAAGATTGCTTATTGGAGACCAGGGTATTTTTGCTGCTTTGGAATTTCAGAAAGGAGGTTTAAGGGGGCAAAAAATTCCTGTGGATATGTATGATTCTAATAGACTTAATTTTCGTGTTGGGGCTCTGGAGGGATTTCCGGAACACTCTTCCATGACTAGAATATCGACTAAAGTATTGACTGATAACGAAGTTTTTTTGATTACTTCCAAAGCTGATCCTGAGGCTGTCAGAAAATCAATTACTGAATTTATTGCTGATTTGATGAGAAAAGTTGATACCGAAATATCCCGCCTTCGTGAATGGGATAGTGTTGAGCATGTGACCGCAGATCGATATCCATTTGTTACAAGGCTTGATCCAGATTTTGTGGGTCCATATGGGGCGAGATTAGCTGAATCTGGTGTTGATTTATTGGTGAAGCCAAAGAAGAAAGATATGATGGCTTTTGATAATTATGGAATACCTTTTAAGGTGCCAGAAGTTAATGATCGCAATAGAGAATTTCTGGATCCCAATGGGTTGATTTTTTTTGAACGTTATGAGCGAATATATTGGGAAATTTTGAATAAAATGAGGGGTATTTTTGGGAATTCTTTACTTAGCAAGGCTCTGGATAATCCTGCGAGAAATGAAGAAGAATTACTGGACAGGCAGGAATTATTTAGAGTGGTTGAAGATTTTATAAGCTCAGATGTGGCACGTGTTTTATCGGGATTTTTTTCTATGATTACCAGTTTTTTGGAGAGGGGAACTTTGACTGGAAGTATAATGGATCAGCCATTTTTGGATTATGCTAAAACAGGGTTTGTTGATCCTCTGCTTGATCTTGATTTTGCCGTTGCCCTTAAGCCACTTTTGGAACTTAAAAATCCTTTATTTAAGGCGCTTGCGGAAAACCTTCTAAAAAATAGTGAGAAGTTAAAAGCTGCCTGGAGAGGGGTGATAGAAAAATCTAAAACTGAGACATTTGGCCAGACGCTAAATTCTAAAGATTTTGCTTTTTTGGAGACGATGTATCCGATTTTTGATTTCTATCCGTTTATGGTTTTGGCTGGTGATTTGAAAGAATATAAAAAGAGGGTAAATCCGGAGGGTGGAGCTTTTGCTAATTTGGAAGTAGCGGATAATATTTCTTTGAAGGGTGTAAATCCGTTGATAATTAAGGATAAGAGTGGTTCGCTTGTGCGTTCTGAGCCCGAGGATCCATTGGTGCCGCTTGATATGGAGATTGGTGATGGTAGTAAAGTTTTTGTTTTGCGTGGGCCGAATATGGGTGGTAAGTCTACGGTTTTGAGAACTATTGCTATGACAAAACAACTCGGACAGGCTGGTTTGCCTGTGCCTGTAAGCGGAGAGGATGCGCATGTGAAAATGCCGATTTGGGGTTGTGTTGATAAAACTCAGCGTCAGGAAGATAAGCCGGGTAAGGCAAGTACGTTTCAGGCTCAGATGATTCGTTTGAATGAATTGGTGGCCGGTAAACCTGACATTGTGTTGATGGATGAATATGGATTGGCTTCTACGGAAGGTGCGCAATATATTCTGGATGGAATTGTTTTTAAGTTGGTACAAGATGGGGCGACGGTAGTGATTGCGGTCCAGGATAAAGCGGACATTGCAAGGTTGGAGGGATTATTTGTTGAGAATGATCGCGGGGATGCATTGCAGCATGGACATATGGATTTTGAGGTCTTGCGTGGTGAGGATGGTAGTGAGGTGATGAAGCCTACACGTAAAATTGTTCATGGCGAACCACCTGCTCGGATAGAAGAAATGCCTTTTGTGATCGCTGTGAAGTTGATGCCAGGGATGGGTGAGGTTGTTGCACAAGCTCGCGCAAGGTATGCGGCGAAAAAAGTGTAGTAAGTCGATGTTTTAGTTTGAATAATCTTGCAAGAGTGGAGTGGTTGGTGATATATCTAACCTCCTATCATTTAATTTGATGTATATGGGATTTGAAGGTGGAAGTGGGACTCAAGAGAGTTTGTATAATGTTCAGAGGGGGCCGCATTTAGAAGATGTGGTTGAGGCTGCTCATAGACGTGCCATTCAGCAGGGTGTGAAATTGACGATTGGGAATAGTCCTGAATTTTATTATGGAACAGACGTGGAGGTTGTTAGAAGTGCGAATGGTGATCTAGTCCCATTGGCTGAAGTTGTTAAGAGAAGACTTAAGGCTGCTGAAGTTGCTGCTGGTGCTAAAAAAGCTAAGCCTTCTGGTAGACAACCGAATGGTCCTAAATATCTTGGATATAATGGTGTTGCGAAGGCTAGTGATGATGCTGATTCTGCAGTTAATGGAACTAAAAATGGTGTTGCCAAGGTTGTTGGTAATGCTTCGAGTGTGAATGGATCTGGGGGTGTGGTTACTAAATCTGGCGGGCATGATTTTTATAATTCAGATGATGCTGGCTATTTAGGTAGCCGTGGAGTACCTGATGATGGTATGCCGTCCGACGATGAGGTTGCGGCATTATTTTCTATGAATGATGATGCTGATTTAGATAATTCTCTGAAATTGGATGGTGGAGGTGTTGATGTTGAGGCTGAAAAAGAGAAGCCTGATTTACCTGCCGGTGTTAGAATGGATGCGCCTATTTCTGAAATTATGAAATTTGGGACGGCTATGAATGCGGCAGGGAAAAAAGGACCAGTTTTTGTGACTTTGAGTGACGGTAGAGTTTTTAGATTTGTTAAGGTTCATATGCAAGACCCGAGACGTATGAATATTGAAGTTGCTGATGCTGATGGCAGAAAAGAAAAATTTCCTGTGGCTAGCTATGCGATTAATCCTTCAAGAACTTTAGCGGAGGGTCAGGAAGTTTATGCTAAGCCAAAAAGTCTTGCTCAAAGACAAGCTCCTGAGATTCGGCCTGATCAAGTTTGGGGTAATATTGCTGAGACAGTTGCCTATGCGCAAAGATTAGTTCATACACCTGCGAGTGTAAAAAATCGAGTGGCTGGTGCTGTTAATAATGCTGTTTCTGCTCCTGCGGCTAAAGCAAATTCTGCTAGAGAAGCTATAGAATCTGGACCAGTGCCAAATGAGATTAATATTTATACTGATGCTGCAGCAAGGGAGAGATTCGTGAGGTCTTTGAGGGAGGGAGATGAGATTGAATATAAAAAGAGTAACCAACTTGAATTTACGCGAGCTAGGTTTGATTTTGCTGATGGAGAAGGATTGCTGGTTGGTGCACCTGGAGTTATGCCGAGTAGAGTAGCTTTTAGTGATTGCATAATTAGAAAAGCTTCTTCTAGAATTGACGATTTATCTGAGATTAGGAGTATTGGACCTAGCAGTCTTCCTAAACATATTGCGGAATTTATGGGCAAACTTCGTGTTGGTCAGGAGATTGAGGTTAGGCGTTTAGGTGATCGCACTTTTGTGAGAGTAAAGGTAGCTGCATATGTAACTAGCTTTGGAATTCAAGTAACTTTGAATGGGCAGTCAAGACTTCTTAATACAGCCTATGGTGATGAGATCAGGCTTCTTGATTAGTTAAAAATGGCTAATAATCTTGCAAGTGGTCAGGAGTTGGTGATATATCTGATTCAATATAACTATGTTCTTTATGGAGATAGTTGAAGGTTTGGAGAGAGCGGAGAAGGGAGATTTAGCTGGTGGAGCTGATGGCCAGCTTAGAGCTTTAGCATCTTGTGATGATAGCTCTAGAAGTTTAGCGAGGGGTTTTGGAGAACGGCTGGATGGTGTTATGGAAGCGCAGGCGGATTTGCCTGAGGTTTTGGCGATGGATGCTCGCACTGATGAAATTTTGATTTTTGGAAATGCTTTGAATGAAGCCGCACGGAAGGGAGAACTTTTGTTGGTTTTAAATGGTTTTTGGGATGGCGAGGTGCATTTGGCTGATAGAATATTTAGGTTTGTAAACATTGATATGAGTCGCCATCGTAAGGTAAGTATTGCTGTTAGGGATTCTGCAGGTAAGCGTCAGGATTTGAATGTAGCGCATTATAAAATCACCCCTCAAAGAGTTTTGAGAGATGGGCAGAAGTTGGCTTAGATTTTTTAGTTTGCTTTTGGGTGCTTTTGGCTGAACGCTGAATTTGAAGTGTGTAGTTTTGTTCAAATTCAATGGTCAGCCGGCAATCTTTCAATTGCCGGTGTCCCTGTCGATTGTAGCTCGCAGCCCTCGACCCCGGCCGCGCAAACACTTTCGTGCTGCGCGGCCGGGGGAGGCTACGGGCGGGAGAAGTTAGGTGGGTTGGAAAGGGGAAGTTTTGAGCTGCAGGTCAGCAGCTCGGTGGGACCCCGGTGTTGAGCCGGGGAGTTGTGGTTGGTCACCCGCCCCGCGTCGTTGCCGACGGGGGCGAGTGGGGGGATCAGGCGTCCTGCACGGTGAGGACGAAGTTCTCGCCCTCGCGCGTGACGATGAGCTCGATCGGCTCCATGTCGTCGTCGAAGGCGCTCTCGATGCCGTTGAACGGCCGGTTGAGGGACGTGCCGTCGAGCTTGAACACGGTGCCGGCCGGCGCTCCGTGCCGCCAGGGCTTCCAGAAGTTCGCCTCCGGCTTGATGAGGTCGACGAACTCGCCGGCGGTCTCGATCGCCGTCTCCAGCAGCTTGCGCTCATCGTCGTTCTGCGGCTCGAAGGCCGCGACGTACCCGCCCTTGGATTCCGTGGGCGAGGTGGTCTCGAACTTGAGGAAGAGTGCGATCTCGCTGGCGGGGATCGGGGTCGTGTCGCGCTTGTCGCTGACCATGATGAGGCCGCGGTCGCGGGCGACGAGGATGAACCCCGACCACCCGAGCAGCTTCTTCATGGTGAGGTCGCCAGAGTTGAGGAGAGCCTTGATGGCTGCGATGTCACGGAAAGTCTTCATGCTGTTTCGATGCTCCGAACTGTGTCTGCGGCGGGCTTTCGGGCCGGCCGTTTGTTCTCGATGTGTGCGTGTCGGTAACCTCGATGGTCCCGGACGCAAAATTTCCTGTAGATCCTGATTCCAGTATCCTAAATTGCCAAGACCGAAGTCGAAGCACCCTTTTTCTCACGATTCTTTCACTACCTCACGAGGAGGGTGCGATATCGTGGAGCCAGCAAGCTATCAACAAAGTTTATTAACAGCTCGCTGAATCCAAGATATGCGGAAAGAATTTAAATACCTAACTTCCAGTTTTTAAAGGACAAGGTCCTTATGCTCCACTGTAAAGTGAGTCACAAGAATGGTTAAGTTAACATTAATTCGTCAACGTGTCAAGGTTTGGTTTTTGGCTAGGCTTAAAGTAGGGGATTTTACAGATAGGGACGATGGGACGTCCCAGAATTGTAATCTGTTAAATTGGATAGAGACCATTTCGCTCAGGCGGGCGATATGGTCAGAGTTGGTTCTTGATACACTAGAGCTCCAATCCGGCAAAATAATTCCTGAAGAGTCGTACCTTTTTACTCTCCTCAGAATTGAACAGCAGTGGTTGGACATCTCTTGCTAGATCTTTGAAATCCAATTTATCACATTCTTTCAATACATAAGACTTAAGTTCTTTCCAATTTTTAATTTCCAGCTTAGCTTGAAGATATTTATAATTTACTTTTTTACTGATTCCAAGAATATAAATCAGATCATAGAAATCGCGCCCTTTTGCTCTTTTTCTCCCAAAAGCTGCGAGAATTTTCTGTGAAAAAAGAATGTCAATAGGTGTCGCAAAAATCTCAGTTAAAATATCAAGTTTGCCTATTAATTTCAGCTCTGGTTTATAAGCAAAATTATGTGGTGCAGCATCTATTTGTATGAGTAGTTTTTCTTTTTTATCTGTAGTTATTCCATTCGCAGATAAAACATTGTTAAATTTCATATAGCATCTGAATGCTCCTTTAAAAACCAATCTTGTTTCAATATCGTACCCTTCCAGGGTTAAGGCTGTACTAACTTCATTAACTATCTCCCCAAATTCCTCCTCAGTTAAATTGAAGTTATCAAAGTCCAGATCTTCCGAAAATCTTGTTATGCCAAAGACGATGCGTAAAGCAGTCCCCCCAAGAAAAGAAAGCTTATTGGAATGTTTGCACTTAAATATTTTATCTAAAACTTTATATTGCAAATATTCCGTTAAAATTCTACGATCTCTATTTCTTAAATTTTCTGGAAATTGTTGAGCGATTTGCTCTAAACTAAGCATAGATAAATTTTAAGAACTTTTTTACTCTCCTTTCCAAAGTCTTATTTTTAAAAAGACTAAGGTATTTTTTAAATTTGTCCAAATCAATATTTTCTTTGAATTCTTCATCATTAATTCTCATTTCATAGAAATCATCATCTACCAGAAGATCAGTGTTTAGATAAAGATAATCCAAAATTGCTTTTTCTGGCTCGGCTATTTTAAAGCTAGAATTATTGAATTTTATCAGCTTGTAACCAAAAAATGCTGATAATTTTACTGATTTGAATGTAAACGTACCAGGGGGGGTAGTAAAGGTAGTGGTTTTTTTTGAACTTACTGATGTTATTGCAAAAATTTGATCTGGAATAAATTTGTAAAAAGACAAGGCGCTTTCCATCGAAATATAACTGGGTTCATAAATCTTGTTGGCTATAAAAAACAAGGCTTCCTCTGTAGTTTTTAAATCAGAAAAAACGTAATAATTTTTAATTATCCTCTTAATATAGCCATGTTTTAACCAGTCAGTTAAACGATCCAGATGAAAAGTAGGTTCTACTTTTCGTATATCTCCAACCGAAAATACTGGTAAATGTCCAAAGCGCTGTCTAAAGGTGATGTAGTTCATATATTTCTTAAAATAGCTATAAATGACTATTTCGAGAAATATAATAGCATATATTGGAGGAAAACGTTAGCGCTTAGGGTGTACTGTTTTGCGTATTTGTGGTATAATATTCTTTTGAAGATATGGGGTGGAGGGGTATAATTCTCCCCGTGTGTAAAAGTAAGAATCAAAAAATAATTTATGAAATATTTTCAGGTCATAGTGCCGCAGGGCGATGGCGAAAAGAAAAAGGAGAAAATTTTTGAAGAGTTGTTGGTGAATTTGCATAAGACCGCACACCATTCTCATATCTCAATGGAATGTTTTGGTTATGAGCAGTATACTTACTTTTTTTTCGTGGTGCCGGACAATCTCTTTGAGACCATGGAAGGTCTACTCTATGCCACTTATCCGGATTGTGAAATTAAAGAAACCAGCGATTATGTGGACAATTATAAACCAGGTAATGGCCAGACTTTTTTGGCTGGTGCGAAGCTTAAATTAAAATATGGAGACATCTATCCATTCAAAGTTTTTCCACATTTTGAGGACGATAGTCAGAGCCGTTTATTCTCAGTGATTTCAAAAATTGCTTCCGGTGAACAGGTCTGGTTGCAGTTTGTAGTCAACCCAATGGAAGAAACTGCCGGTTACCATTTCAAACGAAAATGGGCCATCAAATGGAATAATTTTAAAAAGAATTTTAGTATTCGTGATCGCCTGAGAGCTAAAGATGAGCATAGTGTAATGAGCCATCGTAAAGAACTTGCCATGAGCAAGGTGCGTCACGGTGAGCCATTCTTAATCAACATTAGAGCTGGATTTATAGCCAAAACTCA
>ERZ1292640.35-Hain-H43-02um-R1-35-length-105246-cov-63_pt2 | contig 89297 bp, 106 predicted proteins | sample MGYA00564404_ERZ1292640 | MGnify/ENA primary metagenome ERZ1292640 (study PRJEB36523, sample SAMEA6512636) | groundwater metagenome | collected 2019-01-08 | study: AquaDiva: Metagenomics assemblies of 32 groundwater samples
GTTGTTCATCTTATTTGCGAATTGAACCCGTCTCTATTTATGTATATTTAAAAAATGAAAAAAGTTGTGAATTTAGTATCTTGGCATAATGCTTAGTCTTGATTTTGCAGAAACTGCAATTATTGATATAATTGCTACTGCTAGAATCATAACTGCGATTGTACCGAATTCTGGAATTACAACGCCGTCTTTTATTCCAACTTCAATAGAATGCTTGTATCTAGGATCATCGCCTTGTTGAGCTACAATTGTGTATTGACCATCTTGACTCCATAATGGACCTCCAGTTGTGATGTCTTTAAGAAAGCGACCATTTGAATCTAGAATTGGTGCAAATTGATCAACGACAACTACGTTTCCGTTTGGTGCTGTTACTTTCATTGTGATAGTATTTGCACTGTCTGTAGTTCCACTTATTGCAATAATGTTAGATCCTGCTATGGCGTTTGCTTCTTTAATTAACAAACCTGTTCTTACTGTAACTTTTGGTTCAAAAAATCCTGTTTCTAAAGTGGATTCAGTTACATTTGTTTCTGAAGTTCTACCATTGATTACTTCGACACGAAGTGATGCTTTATACAATGAACTTCCATGTGGACTTTGTTCAACTTTAATTGTATATACTCCACTTTCTTTCCACATTGGATTTACTATGAATTCTGTGGCAAAGTCACCATTTGCATCAGGTGTTACTTGATCAATACTAACTACATTTAGACCTGGAGAAATTACTGTAAATGTTATGTCTGTAATTTGTGACCTTGTGTGTCCACTAACTGATATAGTATCTGAACCGTCTAAAGCTGTAGCTGAAATTGACATTCCTGTACCTTGAGCAAAAGCATCCTGTTGAATTGAAGTTATTGAAATTATTGACAATGCCATTAGGGCTAGTGCTATTGATGTTGTTGAACGTTTCAAATTCATTCTAATTTGAAAACGGTTACTTGGTATTTATATATATTTTTAAAAAGAGAAAAAATGAAAAAAGTTGTGAATTTAGTATCTTGGCATAATGCTTAGTCTTGATTTTGCAGAAACTGCAATTATTGATATAATTGCTACTGCTAGAATCATAACTGCGATTGTACCAAATTCTGGGACTACAACAGTACCTATTATCTCGATTTCCTCGGCACCTGCTGGGAATTGTATTGTTAGTGTTCTATCTGTAGATGTTGTAATTTCCTCAAAGTCAACTTCTTCTCCGTCTACTAAGACAAAGAATGTATCATCTTGATCACCAGTCTTTGCATCAATCAAAGCTCTTGGTAACGTAATGACAAGTGAACCATCCTGACTTGCAGTTATTGCTATTGTCAGGGAGTGTGAGGGTACATCGGGAGTAATGCTAACAAGCTTACCACCAGTTATCTTGTAGCTGACCATAAAGTCAGTACCAGGAACTGCAATTGTGGTTCCCTCTTTACTTGGTACAGTTCCTGTTGAACCGCCAAATGTAAATGTGGTTTCTGATGTACGAGATTCGGTTCCATAGAGTACTTCAATTGTGTATGTTCCTCCAGCTCTCATAAGCGCTCCACCTGCAGTTAATTCAGTACTGAATTTTTTATCTGAACCAACGTCAATTTGTGCAATTGTTACTAAGTTGCCGTTTGGTGCTATTACTCTGAGACTAACAGGATATCCTGAAAGAAGTTCTCTTACTTCTCCAGTTACTAAGATTGTGTCACCGTCTTCATATGATGGCTTATCTGTAGTAACAACGATTGAATCTGCTATTTGTCCAAATGCTGGTGCTAAACCAATACTTGCAATAATAATTGCAGATAAGGCAAACACCGATAGATGAGTATTCATCATTTTTACGCCCGAATTTATCCTATTTAAGGTTGTGAAAAATATTGTTGACTAAAAAGAAAAAAGACTGGTTTTTGCAGAATTTCAGATTAGATATATATTAACCTGAGCGTGACTTTTTGACAGTTTGTGTGTATTATTTACTGTTACATTTAATGTTCGTCATGGAGGTTTTGTAAATGGCAACTAAGAAAAACCAAGTTCTTGTACCTGATCATATCTATGTGCCAAAACATGAAATCATGTCAAAACAAGAAGCTGAGGAAGTTTTAAAAAAATACAATTGCAAACCTACTGAATTACCATTAATTTTTGTAAACGATCCTGCAATATTGGGACTAGGTGTTAAACCAGGTGATATGATAAAAATCACAAGAAAAAGTCCAACTGCCGGTGAGAGTCTTTATTATCGATACGTGGTGGAAGTTTAGATGGCAGACCCTTCAGTTAAACGCTGGCCAGTAATTCAAGATATATTAAAACGTGAAGGCATCGCACGTCAACACCTTAACTCATTTGATGAATTTCTAGAAAGGGGTCTTCAAAGTATTATCAATGAAGTTGGACAAATTGAAATTGAAAATGCAGAATATCCTTACAAAATTCAATTAGGTAAAGTCAAACTTCAACAACCACGAATGATGGAACTCGATGGCTCTATTACTCATATTACTCCAGCTGAAGCTAGACTCCGAAACGTTTCTTACTCTGCACCTGTTATGATGGAGGCAAGCGTTGTAGAGGATGGTAAAATCTTAGAATCTAGATTTGTCCATATTGGTGATGTACCAGTAATGGCAAAATCAAACGCTTGCATTTTACATAATTTTTCAACTCAAAAACTTATTGAACATGGAGAGGATCCAAATGATCCTGGTGGTTACTTTATCATAAATGGATCTGAAAGAGTTATTGTAGGATTAGAAGATCTATCATACAACAAAATAATTGTTGATAGAGAAAGTGTTGGTGGAAATACTGTTTTCAAAGCTAAAGTTTATTCTTCTATTGTAGGTTATCGTGCAAAACTAGAACTAGTTATGAAAAGTGATGGTTTAATCGTAGCACGAATTCCTGGTTCTCCTGTTGATATTCCAGTTGTTACTCTAACAAGAGCACTTGGATTAGAATCTGATAGGGAGATTGCAGCAGCGGTTTCACTTGTAGATGAAATTCAAAATGAATTAGAAGGTTCATTTGAAAAAGCAGGTGATGTACCTACAGCAAAAGATGCAATTGTTTACATCAGTAAAAGAATCGCACCTGGAATGTTAGAGGAATTTCAAATTAAACGTGCAGAGACACTTTTGGATTGGGGATTATTGCCACACTTGGGTAAACATCCTGAAAATAGAAAGGAAAAAGCTCAGTTTCTAGGTGAAGCTGCATGTAAATTACTAGAGCTTAAACTAGGTTGGATTTCTCCTGATGACAAAGATCATTATGGAAATAAAGTAATTAAATTTGCAGGGCAAATGTTAGCAGATCTTTTCAGAACTGCTTTTAGAAATTTAGTTCGAGATATGAAATACCAATTAGAACGATCTGGTCAAAAAAGAGGTATCAATGCAGTTGCTGCAGCAATTCGTCCTGGAATTATCACTGATAAATTAAACAATGCAATTGCAACAGGAAACTGGGGCCGAGGACGTGTTGGTGTAACTCAATTACTTGATAGAACAAACTATCTTTCCACTATTAGTCATCTTAGAAGAATCCAATCCCCTCTTAGTAGAACTCAACCAAACTTTGAGGCAAGAGATTTACACGCTACACATTTTGGAAGAATATGCCCAAGTGAAACACCTGAGGGTTCTAATTGTGGTCTTGTAAAGAACTTGGCACTTTCTGGAATTATTTCTGTAAATGTTTCATCAGAAGAAATTGTTGAGAAACTCTATGATCTTGGAACAATTCATTTCTTTGATGCAAAAGAAGATGTAAAAAAAGACGGAGCTAGAATATTTGTTGATGGCAGATTAATTGGATATTACAAAGATGGTGCACAACTAGCAGAATCTCTTAGAGAATTAAGAAGAAACTCCAAGATTCATCCTCATGTTGGAATTTCATTTCATAAATCAGAAATTGAAGGCTCAACAAAAAGACTATACGTTAATTGTAATGCTGGACGTGTTTTACGACCATTAATTATAATTAAAGATAACAAACCATTACTGACACAAGATCTTTTAGATAAAATTTCCAAGAAACTAATTTCATGGACTGATTTGTTACGTATGGGTGTATTGGAAATGATTGATGCAAATGAAGAAGAAAATTGCTATATCACATTAGATGAAAAAGATGCAAAGAAACATACTCATCTTGAAGTATTTCCACCATCGATTTTAGGCGCTGGTGCATCTATAATTCCATATCCAGAACATAATCAATCTCCAAGAAATACATATGAATCTGCAATGGCAAAACAAAGTTTAGGATTTTCAACTCCGATGATGAACACCAGTACTTATGTGAGACAACATTTGATGCTGTATCCACAAACACCTATTGTTAATACAAAAGCAATGAAATTATTGGGATTAGAAGACAGACCAGCTGGTCAAAATTGTGTTGTAGCAGTATTACCATTTGATGGTTATAATATTGAAGATGCTATTGTACTAAGTCAAGCATCTGTTGACAGAGGTTTAGGACGAACTTTCTTCTTTAGAATTTATGACGCTGAAGCAAAACAATACCCTGGTGGAATGCGTGATACTTTTGAAATTCCAAACGCTGAGGATAATATCAGAGGATACAAAGGAGAAAAAGCTTACAGATTATTAGAAGAAGATGGAGTCGTTGCATCTGAATCTCCAGTTCATGGTGGAGATATTTTAATTGGAAAAACTAGTCCTCCAAGATTTATGGAAGAATATAGAGAATTTGAATCATCAGGTCCTTACAGAAGAGATACTTCAATTGGAGTAAGACCATCTGAAACTGGTGTTGTTGATACTGTTGTAATGACACAATCCAATGAAGGTGGAAAGATGTACAAGATTAGAGTGAGAGATATGAGAATTCCTGAGATCGGTGACAAATTTGCATCTAGACATGGACAAAAAGGTGTACTGGGAATTTTAGCAAAGGCAGAAGATTTGCCATATACTGCAGATGGAATTTCACCGGATGTATTGATTAATCCACACGCATTTCCTTCGAGAATGACTGTTGGAATGTTTATGGAATCAATTTGTGGTAAAGCTGCCGCATTAAGAGGAAGCCAATTTGACGGATCTGCATTTGTTGGAGAAAAAATGGAAGAAGTTAAACCTGTAATGGATGCTGCTGGATTCAAATATTCTGGTAAAGAAACAATGTATGATGGAAGAACTGGCAAATCATTTCCAGTAGACGTGTTCATTGGAGTAGTATACTATCAAAAATTACATCATATGGTTGCAGATAAAATTCATGCAAGAGCTCGTGGACAAGTTCAGATGTTGACTAAACAACCAACTGAAGGTAGAGCAAGAGGTGGTGGTTTAAGATTTGGTGAAATGGAGAGAGATTGTTTAATTGCATATGGTGCATCAATGATTCTTAAAGATAGATTACTTGATGAATCTGATAAATCAGATATTTTTGTTTGTGAGAGATGTGGACTAGTTGCATATCATGATGTTAAACAAAGAAAATATGTGTGCCGAGTTTGCGGTGATAAAGCTAAAGTTTCATCCGTATCTGTTGCATATGCCTTCAAACTTTTGTTACAAGAAATGCAAAGTTTGAATGTGGCTCCAAGATTAATCATAAAGGAGAAAGTATAATGTCGATTCAAGCAATAAAATCAATTGACGCAATAAGATTTTCAGTTTGGTCTCCAACTGAAATCCGAAAATATTCTGTTGCAGAAATTACTGCTCCTGAAACATATGATGAAGACGGAATGCCTGTACAAGGAGGCCTTATGGATGGCAGACTTGGTACACTTGAACCAGGACAAAAATGTTTGACATGTGGAAACACTGCTGCTAGATGTCCAGGCCATTTTGGTCATATTGAACTTGCTGAACCTGTTTTACATATTGCATTTATTGACAACATTTACAAGCTTTTACAATCTACTTGTCGATCTTGTGCAAGACTCAAAGTTCCGCAAGAAGATCTAGATGAATTTAGAAAGATTAAAGAAAAACATGCAGCATACACTGTAATTTCAGAAAAACGTATCCCAGAACAAATCATTGAAAAAGCAAAAAAAGCAAAAGAATGCCCTCACTGTGGTAAAACTCAGTATGAACTAATCTTTACAAAACCAACTATTTTTGTTGAAAAAACAGAGATAGGAGAACACAGATTACTCCCAATTACAATTCGAGAAAGATTTTCTCAAATTATTGATGATGATCTTAATCTTTTAGCATATGATCCTGTCACTGCAAGACCTGAATGGTTTATTCTACAAGTTTTACCTGTTCCGCCAGTAACTGTAAGACCATCTATTATTCTTGAAACTGGAATTAGATCTGAAGATGATTTAACACACAAAATGGTGGATATTATCAGAGTTAATCAAAGACTAAAAGAAAGTAAGGAAGCTGGAACTCCACCATTAATTGTTCAAGATTTAGTAGATTTGTTACAATATCACACAACTACTTATTTTGATAATGAAGTTTCTGGTATTCCACAAGCTCATCATCGTTCAGGACGTCCACTAAAAACATTAACTCAAAGACTCAAAGGAAAAGAAGGAAGATTTAGAGGATCACTATCTGGAAAAAGAGTTGATTTTTCAAGTAGAACTGTAATTTCACCTGATCCTAACTTGGACTTGTCTGAAGTAGGAGTTCCTGAACAGGTTGCAATGAAATTAACAATTCCTGAAATTGTCACTGAATGGAATATTGAAAGACTGAGAGAACTTGTAATTAATGGTCCAAACAAATTTCCAGGTGTCAATTATATCGTTAGACCAGATGGTGTTAAAATTAGACTGGATTTTGTTGAAGATCGTTCTACCATAGCTGAAACATTGGAAATTGGATATCTTGTAGAAAGACATCTTACTAATGGTGATATTGTTTTGTTCAACAGACAACCATCTCTTCACCAAATGTCAATCATGGCTCATTATGTCCGAGTACTTCCAGGAAAGACTTTCAGATTACATCCATCTGTATGTCCTCCGTATAACGCAGACTTTGATGGTGATGAGATGAATCTTCATGTTCCTCAAAGTGAAGAGGCTAGAGCCGAAGCAATTCTATTGATGAGAGTCCAAGATCAATTGATCTCTCCAAGATATGGTGGTCCAATCATTGGAGCATTAAGAGACTTTGTTACTGGAGCATATCTTTTAACAAAAGATGATACTACTCTAACCACACAAGAATTTTACAATTATGCAATGCTTGGTGGATTTACTGATAAATTTCCAAAACCTGGAACAAAAACTAAAGACGGACCAGCATACACTGGTAAACAACTATTCTCCTTGTTCTTACCAAAAGACTTCAACTATGTAATTACATCAAAGTGGTCAAAAGGAACCAAAGGCGCTCAAAAAGATGTTGTAATTAAAAATGGTGAACTAATTAGCGGCGTAATTGATAAATCATCAATAGGTGCTGAAGAACCAGAAAGTGTATTGCATAGAATTGCAAAAGATTACGGAAATACAAAAGCAAAGAATTTCTTGAATTCTATTCTAATTATGGTAAAACAATACATCACTCATTATGGTTTTAGCTATGGATATGCTGATCTTGAAGTGCCAGAAAAAGAAAAACAACAGATTCTCGATGATATTCAAGAAACATATGGTATCATATCTGATCTTACTTCTCAATATGAAAAAGGAACTCTAAAACTAACTAGAGGAATGAGACCTGAAGAAGCATTAGAGGCATACATTGTTAATGAATTAGGAAAAGCAAGAGATAAAGCTGGAATGACTGCAGATCAATCCCTTGATCAAAGCAATGCTGGAAGAATCATGGCTACAACTGGTGCAAGAGGTTCATCACTTAACATTGGTCAGATGGCAGGTGCATTAGGACAACAATCCAGACGTGGAAATAGATTACATGATGGTTACAATAACCGGGCATTACCTCATTATCAAGAACATGACAATAACCCAGATGCACATGGATTTGTAAAATCCAATTATAGAGAGGGTTTGTCTGCACTTGAATTCTTTTTCCATGCAATGGGAGGAAGAGAAGGACTAGTAGATACTGCAGTTAGAACACAACAAAGTGGATACATGCAGCGTAGATTGATCAATGCCTTAGAGCATATTAGATTAGAATATGATGGAACAGTTCGAGACCCACACGGTCATATCATTCAATTCCTTTATGGTGAAGATGGAATAGATGTCGCAAAAAGTGATCATGGTGAAGCATTCAATGTTACTAGATTAATTGAATCTCAAACAATTATTGATTCTGGTAAGAAAGCAACTAAGGAAGAGATTGTAGAGTTATCAAAGAAATACACAAAGACATTCAATCCAAGATTAAAACAACTTGTATCTGATGGATTACTGGATTCCAAATTAAGTAAAGAAGGCGCAGAAATTGTTTGTAAGAAAGGATTATCGTTATACAACAAAGCCAAAGTTGAACCTGGCCAAGCAGTAGGAATCATCACGGCACAATCAATTGGCGAACCTGGTACTCAGATGACATTAAGAACATTCCACTTTGCAGGAATTGCAGAAAGAAACGTAACTTTGGGTCTTCCAAGATTAATTGAGCTTGTCGATGCAAGAAAAAAACCGGTTACCCCAACTATGGATATTTATCTTGATAACGAATCAAAAAAATCTAGAGAAAAAGCTATAGATGTTGCAAGAAATATTTTGCAAACCAAAGTGAGTGCATTAATTTCTGATAGTGAAACTGATTATACTTCTCAGATCAAATTAATTTTGAGTGCAAATAGACTCAAAGAAAGAGGATGTACTGTTGGTGAAGTAGAAGCAGCCTTACAATCAAACAAAAAATTCAAAATTGAAACAACAGGCGATTTAATCACTCTGAAATTAGTTGAAGAATCTGATGCTCCAACTGTAATTGCAATTAGAAACAAAGTACTCAATACTACAGTTAAGGGAGTTCCAGATATTGAACGTGTAACTTTGGTTCAAAAAGATGACGAATGGGTAATTCAAACAACCGGTTCAAACATAGCTAAAGTACTTGAAGTTTCAGGAATTGATAAGAAAAATGTTAGAACAAACAATGTATTTGAAATTGCAGGTACCTTGGGTATTGAGGCATCCAGAAATGCTTTGATTAATGAGCTAAATAGTACTTTGGAAGATCAAGGTCTAGAAGTGGATAATAGGTATATTATGTTAGTATCTGATTTAATGTGCTCTAGGGGATATATGCAACAAATTGGTAGACATGGAATTGCTGGAACCAAAGACAGTGTTCTTGCAAGAGCTGCATTTGAAATTACTGTTCCAACTATTGCACATGCTGCATTGGCTGGTGAAGTTGAACAACTCAAAGGTATCACTGAAAACGTTATTGTTGGAAGTATTATTCCAATTGGAAGTGGAACTGTAGACCTTTACATGCAAGTAAGCAAGAAGAAATGAGGATAATCAATAAAACATTATAATGTGATATAGATGGGCGACGAAATTTCTACTTTAATGAACAATAACAAAAATAAAGTTATTTTGTTACGATTAAGAAACAATAAAACTGTTAAAGGAAATCTTCAAGATTTTGATATTCATATGAATCTGACATTACATGATGCTGAAGATATTTCAGATAATAAAACTACAAAACTTGGAACAATTCTTTTACGTGGTGATAATATTTTAGCAGTTTCATTACCTGATGAAGAATCCTAGATCAAAAACACAAATCATTCTCAAACATTAAATTCCAACTATGATAATTTGTAATTGTGTTAGTACTTTCTTTAATTTTTTTAATGTTTCTCTTTCCTGTATTTGCTGAACAAATTCCAGATTATGATAATCCTTATTCTCCAATTTTTACAGACAAACCAGTATACTCATGGACTGACAAAGTTCAAATGACTATTCTTGCACCTAGCTGGAACGCCGATAGATACTTGATTGATTCAATAGGCAATGATGAAGATCATCCAATTAAAATTTCTACAAGGGAACACTCCCTTGATTCCTACAGATTTACAGAAACTGGTGTAAATTCTGGAATATTTACTGCAGAAATAATCCTTACAGGATTTTCTCATGATGTTGACGGTGATGGAGATAATGATACAACTCCTAGAACTACTGGAAATGGACCAACCAGTGGATTTTTAGAAACAGATAGCGATTCTGCAATTACAATCTCATTTGAATTTGCAGATGGAGTGGTATTGACTGAATCTACTCCAATACAATGGAATATTGGAAAAATTCAATTCTCTAAAGAAAATTATCTTTCTGACAAAACTGCATTAATACGTGTAATTGATCCTGATCTTAATCTTAATCCAGAATCGTTGGATCATATGCCAATTCAAATTTCTTCCAATTCCGATGTATCTGGTATTGAAGTTGATGCAATTGAAACATCTGAAAGCTCTGGTACATTTGTTGCAACCATTTCTTTTACACAAAATCTATCTTCAAGTGGAAATCGTTTATTTGCACTTCCTGGTGATACAATTTTTGCAAAATATGATGACTATACACTTCCAAAACCATATTCTACATCTGATAATCTTGAAATCAAAACATTTGCAAACGTCGATTCTTCAATTCCTACATTACAAAGACTACAAAGTTTACCTATTGTTTTTTCTGACATTTATGGTAATACATTAACATCATTTTCAACTAGTAATCAAATACAAGTTGTTGGAACAATATCAAATCAACAAAATTTTAAACAGAAATTTGTTTATTTCTTTCAAGTTAAAGATGAGAGCAACTCTGTTGTATCTGTTTCTTGGATACAAGGCGAGATATCTGAAAATCAAAAACTAGATCTCTCTCAATCATGGATTCCTAAGACAACTGGAACATACACTATTGAAACCTATACTTGGAATTCATTAATCAACACATCTCCTTTGTCTCCCTCTTTATCCACATCAATTTTTGTTAAATGAACAAAAATATAATTTCTACATAACTAATAAATACAAAATTACGATTTTAGCCGTGTGTTTGTATATAAAATTGGATTTTTAGTGTTAATTGTATTACTTCCAAGTATTACATCTCAAAGCTTTGCAGATTCAATTTTGATAGAATTCGATAAACCAGAATACCATGCTGGTGACTCTATGGTGATTTCTGGGCATCTTTTGGATTTTAAGATATCTGTAATAGCATTGAGCCTTTATGATCCTGATGGAAAAATTTTATCTGCAAATAATGTGATCATTGATTCCAATGGGACTTTCTCAAAAATAATTTCATTGGATTCTCCATTTTATGATGCATCTGGAAAATACACTGTAAAACTAAATTATGGTAAAATAACTCAGAATGAATTTTTTACTATAGCAGGCAATAATTCTGAGCCAGAAATTATTATTTCAAAATCAGTAGAGCCTAAAGTTATTTCATTAATAACTGACAAGAATCAATACTCTGATAATAATTTCGTTATAATCTCTGGCATTGTTTCTAGCATTGATTCTCCAAATGTGCTAATCGGTGTTTATGATCCGTTTGGCACTCCTATAGGATTTTACTTTGGACAAATTAATTCTAATCTGGAATTTTCTACAAATTTTCTTGTAAAATCTGGTGTTAATTTTAAAACCGATGGAACTTATTCCATAAAAGCACACTATGGAAAAACTGAAAAAATAACTAACTTTGATTTTCATAAAGAATCGTATGATGAAACAGGACTTGAAAATAAATCAATAATTAAAAACAATGATGAATCAAAAACTACAACAGAAAAAAATAATTCTGATATTAAATCATCTGAAATCATAAATGAACAAAATACAAAACCGACAGATAATGAAACTCCAATTAAAAATTATGATAATCTTTCTGTTGAAGATATAGAACTAGGCAAACTGCTTAATCAGATCAATTTAAAATGTGATCATAGTGAACTTGTTGATACTATTTCTTACTATGATGGTATGGGTCCTGCACTATACCGACTTTGTAAATTTGATCAATCTTTGATTTTTTTTGATGATTCATTAATTAAAGATCCAAATAATGTTGAGATTATAACCAACAAAGGTTCGGCTCTTGGAAAGCTAGGGCACATTTCAGAATCTATTTTCTATTATGATCAAGCCCTTGAAATTGACTCTAATTTTGTTCCTGCAATTAATAACAAGGCAAACGCACTTGCGAATTTGGGAAAATACGAGAAATCTATTTCTCTTTATAATGAGGCTATTCAAAAAAATCCTGATTATAACACCGCAAGAAAAAATCTCAAATTGATTTTATCTGAATTACCTCTAGAAAACAAAATGATTCCTGTAGAACACAAGTCATTATCTGATGAAATTCAATCTGAAAAAATATTTCAAACTGAAAATAATTCAAAACATCAAACAAAAAAACCTTCTAATTTTTTTGAAGAAATAGCTTTGGTTTTTTCATCATTAGGCCATCTCTTTGGATTTCAGAATTAAGTGTGTTTTTGACTTTTTTTATAGGTAAAATTTCAATAAACCTATAAAGCCCTGCAAAGACGATCGTCAATAAGGATAACACATGAGTAAGATACTAGAAAAAATACTAAAAGATGCACTCAAAGAAGATAAAATTACAATGGGAACAAAACAAGTATTGAACTCTATGAAAAACTCCAAGCTAATTGTATTGTCTCAATCTGTAAAAAAAGAAATGTTTGCAAAAATTGAATCAGATGCAAAAAAAGAAAAAATACCATTGATTAACTTTCAAGGAACTTCAGTTGCATTAGGAAGACTATGCGGCTTACAATTCAGAATTTCAACAATTTCATTTACATCACTGAGTGATGCAAACATCAAATCAATTCTTAAAGATACAGAAACTGAGGAAAAAAATGAATAATTACATTACATCAAATGAAAGTTTAAATGAGACAAATTTTGCTCGGAGATAAAAAGGAATTCTAATGACACAATCAATTAAACTCACAACTGATCAAATGCGTATGATGTCTCTCTTTCAAAATGTTACTGGTGCAACTGCACGTGATTGTGTTGAAGATGAAAAACAAGATCGTGTAATTTTTGTAGTAAACACTGGTAAAATGGGATTAGCTATTGGAAAAGGTGGAATTCATATCAAATCATTACAAAACATTGTAAAGAAAAATGTTGAACTAGTTGAATTTGATGAGGATCCAGCCAAATTTTTGACAAATTTACTCAACTCTAAACTAGTTTCTGAAGTAAAAATAAATACACGAACTGATGGTTCTAAACAGGCAATAGTCATGGTAGACCCAAGAAAGAAAGGAATCGTTGTTGGAAGAGAAGGTAGAAATGCTGAGAAAGCAAGATTGCTTGCAAAGCGATATTTTGATATTACGAGTGTTCTCATTAATAGTCCTGAAAAAGCAACATTGGAGATGTAATATATGACAAAATCACCCCTTGGCTTATTTGCTGGTAGAGTTTTAGTTGCGAAAAGAAAAAAACAACGATGGGCAATCTCTACTTACAAGAGAAGACAACTTGGTATTGATAAAAAATCCGATCCTCTTGGAGGTGCACCTCAAGGAAGAGGAATCGTTTTAGAAAAAGTGGGTATTGCAGCAAAACAACCCAACTCTGCTGTTAGAAAATGTGTCAGAGTTCAATTAATTAAAAATGGTAAAACTGTTACAGCGTTCTTGCCACGAGACGGCGCAATGAATTTCATTGATGAACACGATGAGGTACATATTCAAGGAATGGGTGCAACACAAGGTGGTGCAATGGGAGATATTCCTGGAGTTAGATTCAAAGTTTTCAAAGTAAATGGTACATCACTTAACGAACTAGTGACTGGAAAGAAAGAAAAACCAAGGAGATAAAATTGGCAGAAACAAAGAATCTATTATTATTTAGAAAATGGGATATGTCTGATATTGAAATTAAAGATCCTGGATTAAAAACAGCAATTTCATTAAGAAAACAAATTTTACCATACACCTTTGGTCGTTCAGCACTAAAAAGATTCAACAAAGCCGATGTAAACATAGTTGAAAGACTATGCAACAAAGTTATGCATTTTGGTAAAAAATATGCAAAAAATACCGGAAAAATGACTGGTAAAAAAACCAAAGTACTCAATACTGTAAAATTGGCATTTGATATTATTGCATTAAAGACTGGTAAAAACCCCGTTGAGATTCTAGTTAGGGCAATTGAATTTTCTGCACCAAATGAGGATACAACAAGAATCGTATATGGTGGTACTGTCTATCATGTATCTGTAGATGTTGCTCCAATTCGAAGAGTTGACATGGCATTGAAATTCATTGCAGATTCTATAAGAGATTCAACATATTCTAATCCCAAACCAATTGAAGAACATATGGCAGAACAGCTTATTTTGGCTGCCTCTAATGATCCAAACGCTCCATCTGTAAAGAAAAAACACGAATTAGAAAGAATAGCACAAGCATCTAGATAGTAATTTTTCCAGTAGCCCGAGGCAGATTCGAACTGCCGTCTCCGCCTATCCACTCTTGAGATCCAGAGGGCAGAATCCTTGATCTAAAACTTTTTTATTTGACCGCTAGACTATCGGGCTACCAAAATAAATTCTGATGTTTTAGAATATAATCATTTGCTGAAATTACTTGATCTTAACTTCGTGAATAGCTGTTGCATAATCACAATTCGCTTTTAATCTCATATATGGAATCAATCTAAAATGAATTGAGTAAATATCCTCTTCTTTTAACACGATTCCTTTCTGCATTAATGATACTAGTCCACGTGATGTGACTGTTATACTCACATTCTTTTTTTCACATATTTGATCCCGTTTTTTTTGATATTGTTTTAGTGAAAATGCTACATCATTAATTTCTAAAATTAAAGGCCATACAATTTCAGCCCAAACAAATCTTCTGTTTTCTGTAGCTGTTGCATACTTGCCTTTTTCACTCAACATTAATAACATCTGCAAAAGATGTTATAACTTAATAGTTGTCTCAAAAAGAAATTGAAGAATCACTGAATCTATTGCAAAAAAATTGGGACATTGATCCGATTTTACGAGAATTCATGCTAGGAAAAATAACTAATGTCTCTGATTATCCATTCAAAGTCAAAGATGTTATTTTTCATATTCCGTATCTTGTATCACAAAAAAAATATATTTTATGGAAATGTTTTTGGCCAGATTGTCACAATTGCTGTGACAGACAAGGTAGATTACCTCTAACCTCTGATGATCTAATTACTATTGGAAAAGGATTAAAGTATCAAAGACCTTCTGATTTTATAAAAAATGAAACAATCACAACTACTTGGCAAGACATTGCTCCGTCTGGTCAAGTCACTACAATGACTACAATTAATCTTAAAAGAAAGACAGATGAAACTGAGCAAGAAGATGGGACTCATATTTCATGTAGATTCTTAGATGAAAAGGGTGGATGTAGCATGCATCCAGATCGTCCTGGTGTGTGCTACTTGTATCCGTTTTCTACCTGGCTAGAAAATGAAAAAGGTACGGCACGAGTACATGCGACATACCAGTTTACAGGTGATTGTCCTGGGTTTTATCTCTCTGATGATTTACAGTTAATGAAACAAGAACTAAAAGATTATTCTAAAATAATTTATGATTATAACATGTCATCAAGTAGAACAATGAGAGAAAATTTTGGCTCTGTAAGTTTTGGTTAGGCCTTGGCAACTTTCATCAGATCTCTCATATGAATTTCCATTCCAAATCTGGCTTCATTCTTTTTCATGTATCTGTAAATTGATAATACTTCTGCAATTTGTTTTATCAAACTAAATTTATTTTTCATCTTGTTTCTAACAAAATTGAATACTTTACCATAAATCTTGAAATGTTCTAAAACCTCTCTCTCATATGCATTATTGTCTCCCAAATTCTTTACAAAAATATCTACACATTCCATACTTGGAATAATTCCTTCCCCTAATAGTGGATATACAGTTCCAATTGATTCTCCCACACCTACTACTTTTCCTTTGAAAAATGGTTTACACATATTGGGAGTTGCCAATCTGATTGGTCTTCCCACTGTTTTTATTATTGTACCGCCGTATTTTTCCAAAAATTCGTCTGTAGCTTTTACATGGTTTTTCTTGTAATCACCTGCACCAATATGTGCAAACTTTCCTCCTAGTGGAAAATACCAAAAGTAACCCGTCATTTTAGCAAAAGGTTTCACTAAAAAATCATCATATGGAACCTTGTCTTTGTATTCTACTTTATACTCATAAGTTGGTAAAAAGAAATCCTCTTCTAATTTTGGAAGATAAACTCTGTGAAATCCAGTACAATCAACTATCAAATCAAATTCTTTTTCTAATTCTTCTAGTTTAGGTGCCGTTCCATAGTTTATCTTGCATCCTTTTACAAAATCTCTAATTAATTGTATTTTGTCATATGTGCATAATCCGTGTAATTTGATATCAAATTTTTCATTATTGTTCATCTCGATATGCATATTTTTTCCATCATGAATTACATAATTATTAAAATCAACCCCTGATTTTTTGCACAACTCTATCATTTTTGACTTGGTAGTTCCCCATGCACAAATAGAATCATGTTTATCTTCTGGCATTCGCTCAAATCCTATCACTTCATGGGAATCCTTTAGTCTAGATATTAAATAACTTCCAGCTACTCCAATTCCACAAACTGCAATCTTCATTTAGCTTGAATCGCATCTGACCTAATAAATACACTATCTGTAATTCTGGTCATTGTTAATTTATTTTTCAATAATTATCATAATATCAAAAAAATACCAGTTAAATATTAAAATTAATAGTTTGAAAATGTTAGTTTGTCATTTATACACCTTGAATAATTGTTCCCAAGTCAATTTTTTTAATAAGTTAAATTTGGTATCTGTGAAAAAAAATCATGGATACATTTGAGGTTATCACCAGCAGACGTTCAATCAAAAATTTTGATAAAACTCACAAAATGACCAAAAATGAAATCATGAATCTATTGGAATTTGCAATTCTTTCTCCAACATCTTATAATATTCAAAATTGGAGATTTGTCATAGTTACAGAACAAGATCTCAAAGATAAATTGTCTGAATTATCTCATGGTCAGAAACAAGTTTCTGAATCTTCTTTGGTGATTATATTGTGTGCTGATTTAAAATCTTGGAACAAAAATCCTGAAAGATATTGGATAAACATTCCTGAAGAGTCACGAAAAGCACTAGTTGATTCTATGAGAAATTCCTATGATGGAAAATCTGAACTTCAAAGAGATGAGGCGATGAGGTCTTGTGGCATGGCAGCTCAGACAATAATGTTGGCAGCAAAATCAATGGGTTATGATACATGTCCTATGAAAGGATTTGATTATGGTAAAGTAGGTAAATTAATTCATTTACCTGATGATCATGTAATTTCAATGATGGTAGTAGTTGGAAAGGCAATAAAATCTGCTTCTTCTAGAGGTGGGCAATTACCATTATCTGAAATTATGTTTGAAAACAATTTCTAATGTTTACTTTTATTTTCTAACTATACATATGCATGATGATATTAAATTAACATCCTCTATTGTTCATTAAAATTTAGAAAATCTGTGAGATCTGAAGATATAATCAAAAAACTTGAAACATCTAATCAAGGTCTAAAAGTGATCTTGGAACATCTTGAGTAACTTACTGATATACGACTTGATCCACGCCTGGTAGATGATTTAGAAGATTTGTTTTACGCATATCTTAAAACATGGATAAAAGTAATTCCAAAGTTATTGATATCTTAAAAAAAGATACAAAATAAATAATTTCCAAAAAATTATTCAATTAGTATTGCTGGTTTGAATGGTCTTGCATGTCTTGCTTTTTCTTTTGGATCATAGATATCTGAATCTAATTCAGAAAATACTTGTATTTCTACTCCGAATTCCTTCTTTCCAATTTCTGCTAATTCATTTACAAGAAAACTTTTTTCATCAAAATTCTTTGATTCTAGTTTTGTTCTTCTAATTTCTGTTGGTTCTGATAGTATATCTTTGATTGTTTTTTGTACAAAGTCTGGATTTTTTTTGACATCTTGTGTATCTGGACTTGAAATGAGTTCTTTCATAATGATCCCCATGTTTGTCTGACCTGCCATTACTTTTTCCAAAATCGAATGATACACTTTGGACTTGAATGAATCAGCAGTGTATATGGTGATTTTTTGTGGAGTTATTTTTGTAACTTTAAGAATTTTTGCAATATCGTCAATTGTGGATTTTAAGTATTCTTCTGAGTGAATGGCAGTTGCATCTACATTGCTTTGAGAAAATTCTGGCCATCTTGACGTTGATACCATTCCCAAATGACCTAATTTTTCCCACATTTCTTCAGCAATATGTGGTGCAAATGGAGAAAGCATTGAGATTCGAGTTGAATTAATTTCATGTAAAATTCCTGAAATATCGTTCCTGTTTTTTGCATTTGCTCGTTTCATATACCAACTCAAATCAGATTCAAATGCAAATAAAATATCATGCAATGCTTCACGTAATCTCATTTTTTCCACTGCTAGAGTCACTTGAGATATCATGTTCTGTGTTTTTGATTTAATCCATCTATCTTCTGCTTCAAGCGTCTCTGGTTTCTCTGCTTTGAGCCTAGAACACTCCTCAAATAATGTCTCTATCTTATTTTGTATGCCTGAAACTGACTCCATGTTGAAATCTGCATCCTGCAATAATTCCGCTGAAATTATTATTGCTAATCTAATTGGATCTGCACCATAATCTGAAATTGCCTTTCTCAGTGGAATGATATTTCCCATACTCTTTGACATTTTCGATCCATTCATGAGAACAGAACCATTTACTACAATTTCACGTGGCCAATTACTTTGAGGAAATATGGCGACATGATTTAAAACAAAAAATGTCAAGTGATTTGGTACTAAGTCTCGTCCCGAATGCCTTGAATCAACTGGGTAAAAATACTGGAATTCTTTTTTGATTTCATTAATTATGTTTGGTGAAATCTTTGTAATGCTTGACACTTTGTCTACATCTCCTTTATCTAGAAAAATATAATCAAAAAATTCTTTTGATAAATTATCGGCTACTATTGTTTTATTGTTGACAAATTTTGAAATTATATAGTATGCCATGTAAATTACAGAATCTGATAAACTCTCTACAATCCAATTTTTGTCCCACGGAAGTTTTGTGCCTAATCCATGTTGTCTTGCACATGCTCTTTCTCGTAACCATCCAATTACATAGTTAAATTCTGATCTGATCTCTTGTGGTAAAATATTCATTGAATCAAAACATTTTGTTGCTAATTCTTTCCAATCTTTATCCCCATAATTTAGGAACCATTGATTGTTGAGAACTTTAACAACACATTCTGCTCCACAACGACATCTTACTGGAGTATTTGTTAGCTCTAACAAAATATCTGCATGTTTGTTTTTAATTAACCAGTCTTTTATGGTGTCTTTAGCATAAGCTACTTTTATTCCCGTAAATTGTTCTGTGTTTGATTTGAGTTTTCCTCCGTAGAATTCTTTTCCATATACTTCCTTTGTTGCTTCTTCTAGTTTTGGATCATTTTGATCTACAATTCCAAATTTTTCAACCACTTCTTTTGCAGGATTTTCACCATACCCATCTGTCTCAATAATGGAAATTGGTGTTATAGCATTGACCTTTGTGGATAATTCAGGCTCTATTTTTGATTTTTTGAGGTCAATTAATGCCTGATAATCAAATGGTGCATGTGCGGGGACTGACATTACTACTCCTGTACCAGTTTCACTCTCAACAAAACTTGCTGGAAGCATTACTATTGATTCATTTCTATGTGGAACTGTTACTGTCTTCCCGATTAATTCTGAGCCTTTAATCTCTCCATCATATGTTATTTTCTTATCTAGAAATTCCATTTTGTATGCACATTCTTTACTTACAATCCATTTTTCATCATCTACTGTGATTTTTTTGTAAATGATCTCTGGATTTATCCATAGATTTACAACTCCAAAAATTGTTTCAGGTCTTAGTGTTGCAGTTGGAATAATATGATCTTCGAATTTGAATTTGATCAAAATATATTCTGTAAAATCTGGTTCCACATCACCAAGTGTGTCATGTTGTGATACTGGGTTTTGATCTTTTGGACACCATCCAACTGGGTGAGATCCTTGAATGATTAAATTTTTCTCTCGTAATATGTTGATTTGCCATTCAATAAATTTGCTATACACAGGATCAATCGTAGTAAATTCTCTTCTCCAGTCAATTGAATACCCCATCTCTATCATTCCAGCTTTAATTTCCTGATGGAAATAATTTGCAATTTTTACTGGCTCGACAAATTCTTTGATTGTATCTTCTGGAACACCATACAAATTTTTTAAATTATTGATTATCTCTTTGTCATTTGCTTCAACTCTTTTTGCCATTCCTAATATCGGGGTTCCAGTATAATGAAATCCCATTGGAAATAAGACATTGAATCCTTGCATTCGATAAAATCTAGCATGAACATCGGCCAGAGTATATGTTCGACCATGTCCTATGTGCTGAGGTGAATTTGGATAAGGATATGCTACCGTGATGAATTTTTTTGGTTTGTCATTTGGATTTGTTTCAAAATCTTTATTTTCATTCCACTTTTGCCGCCACTTTGCTTCAATTTCTTTCCAGTTTATTTTCATATCTCTCTCATCCTAAAATCATTGATTTTGCTTTGTTAATTGCTTCATCTTTTTTAGATGTGTCTTTTCCTCCACCTTGGGCAAATTTTGCATCTCCACCACCAGCTCCTCCAAGAATTTCAGCCACTGATTTGGCTATATTTCCAGCGTTTTTACTCTTTGATGCCTCTTCTCCTGAATATACTATAATTCTGATTGTAGGCCCTGTCTCAAAAATACCAACATATGTTGTCATTGGATTGTCTTTGACTAGTCTTTTTCCAAAATTGATATGGAAAAATTCATCATACTGATCACTAGAAGTAAAACAAAATTTAATAGAATTTGTCATATGTATTTGAATTTCGTCAATTATAGTTGTACCATCATGATGTGTAGATACTTGTTCTAGTAAAATTGGGATCTTTTCTCTTGCTTTTTGTTTTCGTTCTTCTCTTTGGTTTTGCATTTGTTCTTTTTGTGCAGATTCTTCTAAATTTTTTACTTCATCTGTCTCTTTTTGTTTGATGTAATCAAAAGCTGTTTGACCCGATACAAATTCAATTCGTACAACACCATCTTGAATTCTTTTTGTTTTTGTTATTTTGATGATTTCTATATCTCCAGTTTTTTTAACATGTGTTCCACCACAAGCCTCTACATCAAAATCTTTAATCGATACAATTCGAACTGATTTTACAGGCACAACTCCACCTTGATATATTTTAAATCCATATTTTTGTTCTGCAGTTCCTCTCTCAAAATTATCGATAGAAACTGGAATATTTTGTTTGATTACTGAATTTGCAACTTTTTCAATTTCTTTTATTTCATTTTCACTAAGAGGTGAATGATGTGTAATGTCTAATCTTGCATGATCTGCTTCTTTAAACGCAGAATGTTGCCAAATCCATGAACCCAAAACACTCCTTGAAGATGAATTTAAGATATGTGTACTGGTGTGATTTTTTGTAATGTTTTCTCTACGTAGAGAATCTACTTTACATTTTACCATGTCTCCTTCATTTGGTATTCCTTCTTCTAATTCATGTACTATGATGCCTCCATGTTTGTTGACATCAACTACTTTGTAGTTAGCAATAGTTCCATAATCTGGTTCCTGACCACCTCCTCTTGCATAAAATGATGTTTTATCCAGCACCACTGATTTATCAAAGACTCTGAGAACTTTGGCCTCAAATTCCATTGGATCATCTTTGTAAAACAACATGTCTGTTTCTGGAAGATTGTCTAATGGTAGTTTTTCTACTCCTTTTTTCTTCTCAGATTGATGCAAATCTGATAATTTTGCATAAAATGTAGATGGAATTTCTGATATTACATCAAGCTCTTTTAGATAATCTGGAGTAATTCCGTCTGATTCGTACATTGTGATTAATTCATTCACAGTAGGTGGTTTTCCTTTTCCTTTGAGTTTTAATGCAACTTTTTCCATTTTTGATTTTGATTCTTCATATCTTCCAGCTTCTATTTTGAGAATTATTTTTACATCTTCTCTACTTGAATTCAGTTCAGGATATGTTTCTTTTAGATAATCAATATGTGCATCAATCAGTTCATCTAAATCTAATTTTAAATTCATTCTATTCATTGTTGCAATGACTCTGCGTAAAATCATTCTCAAGTTGTATCCTCCACCTACATTGCTTGGGAGTGCGCCATCAGAAATTGCAAATATTAAGGTTCTAAGATGATCTGCAATTAAATAAATTCCTTCCAGTGGAGTGATGATTCGATTTACTTGATCATCTGTTAATCCGACCTTCTTTATTGCATGTTTTCTAACATCACTCAAATCCTCAAAGTTTTCTAAACCCTTTGCAATTTCTGTAAAGTATCTTCTTAGTAATTCTGAATCAGAATTTATTCCTATTTTTTGAAATAATTTATTTGTAATTGGACCAAAACAGCAATCATATGCAGTTGGAGTTCCCATTGTAATCCACGCAAATCTTTCTAGACCTGCGCCCATATCGATAATTTTTTGATCAAGTGTTGTATGTTTTCCCAATTCTCCTTGAAATTCAGTAAACACGGCATTACCAAGTTCTAATCCTCTAACAAAATATTCTAATGATGAACCAAATGAGCCTCCGCCAGCCCAAACATCTTCTACAAATACAACTTCTTCTTTTTTTATTCCAAATTGATTCGTTAGTAACCTAAAGTCCAAATCTACACATTCATCTTTCCAATATCCTTGAGAATTTGGAATACTGTGTTGCCCAATCATACAAAAACTAGAAAAATGCCTTCCAGTTACTCCGACATTTTCTAAATCCTTGAATCTTAAACAAGTTTGCGGAACAACTAATGGATTTGCCGGAAATTCAAAGACAACTTTTGAACCCATTATTCTTTGAAAATCTACAATTGATGCAATTGTAAAGTAAAGATCATCTCTCCATCTGCATACGACTGGGTATCTTGAAACTGACGTATGACCATTTTTCACAAAAAATGATTCTACTTCTTTCCAAGCTTGTGTATAATCAAATCTCTTTGTAGTTGGAGGATCTCCAATAAACGAATACGTATCATCTGCATCATCTGGACATAACTCTCTCCCAGAATCTAAAGTCCAGAAGAATCTTTTGCATTTCAAGCATGATTTTCTGACAAATCCCTGCTCTTCGAATAATTTAACTTTGTAGTATCTATCTGGGTCAGATGAAAATTCCTTTAGAATTTCTTTTTTATCCAACGAAGAGCATCCATTAGTCCGATATTAAGAATTGTCGGTACTATTTTCGCCAACTTTAATATCTAAAATGTACCATACTACCATGAAATCAGTAGTTCTTTTGAAATTATCACTCCAAAAGAGATCGCATTACCTGAGCCACTAAACTTTGATGAATTTACACAATTAGAATCCGTATCTTATTTTAAGTCAATTAAGAAAATCAAGATACAAAAACATTTCAGATGAAAAGAAAAACTAATCGAAGATACAGATTGACTAATCTCATTTGCTTGTAACATTCTAATCTTTTTGTCTAGATCATCATCAAGCATTACGGTTACTCTTTTTGCCATGTTATGAGTAGATGAATTTATCACTTAAAGAGATGACATAGCCTGAAAATCGTATTGATGATATGTCAAATATATGGAATATTTTAGGAAACTGTTGAGTAACTGAAAACTATGATTGATTTTATTATCTGTAATATTTTCCAAAGTTTCAATAAAATATTTGACTAGATCCTAATTTCTTCGGAGATAAACAATTGTTTAGAAAATTAACGAATATCCCACACTTGTATAACAAAGCATTGAAATCCTTTTTGTTTGAGGCATGCGTAATACACCTACGTGTAAAAATACTAAAAATAAACTAAAACTGAGCATATTCAGATGACGATGGAAACGATTAGAAAAATAACATGTCTGTAGAAGTTTTCATTAACATCAAGGAAAAGTGTTCAAGATGTAGGAGAAGTTCACCGATTACAGACTTTGAAACAGGAGAAATGTTTTGTGGCGCTTGTGGTTTTGTATTATCTGAACGGGTAGAAGATTCTGGTCCAGAGAGGCGTTCTTTTTTAGATGACCGAGTAGACAGAGGACGTACTGGTTCTGGTGTATCTTTAGCAAAACATGATCAAGGTCTATCGACAATAATCAATCCAATAAACAAAGATGCATCTGGAAAACCTCTTTCATCTTTAATGAAAAATACACTCAAACGACTAAGAACATTGGATAGAAGAAGTCAAGTTTACACACCTGTTGATAGAAATCTTATACAGGCATTTAATGAATTAACCCGACTAAAAGACAAACTGGCACTTTCTGATGCCGTAATTGAAAGAGCAGCTTACATTTACAGAAAAGCTATTGAAAATAAATTAGTACGTGGAAGATCTATCTCTGGAATGATAGCATCTGCACTTTATGCTGCATGTAGAGATACAGAAACGCCAAGAACCCTAAATGATGTTGCAGAAGCAGGCAACACTAAGCGAAAAGAAATTGCAAGATGTTACAGATTGTTATATAGAGAACTAGATCTAAAAATGCCTGTAGTAGATCCAATCCACTGTGTTGCACGCATTTCTAGTCTACTGGAAATTGCAGAAAAAACAAAACGTTATGCAGTTAAAGTACTCAAAGTAGCCAAAGAACATGAAGAATCTGCAGGAAAGGATCCAATGGGGTTAGCTGCCGCTGCGTTATACTTGGCTTGTGTTAAAAATGGCGAAGAAATGACTCAACGGGATATTGCAGAGGCCTCAAATGTAACTGAAGTTACAATAAGAAATAGATGTAAGAGCCTAAAACTAGACCAACACATGGAACTGTGAAATATATGACTAATACCTATCTTAAGTGATACTTCAAGTTATTCACTGTAAATCTTACAATTTCTGCAATCTTTTCATACATGCATAACGTATCTTCATCCATGAATAGATCTTTTTGTAGTTTCCATGTTGATTCTATTATAACTTTGGAGTGAGTCGGCTTTGTGTTTGGTTCATGATGTTTTGAAGAATATCTTGAAACAGTAATCGTTCTTTCTTTTAGTAAGCATTTTATCATTAATTGCTGCAATATTTGATTTGAGTATAGTGCATCAGCTACATTATCTCTGACTAATCCTGGTGGTAAAGTAGTTAATTTTTGATAACCACTCCAAAGAAAACTCTCAACTTTGGAATGAAACATTCCCTTCCTTACTGTTGTAAGAGTTCCCATATCAAATGGTCCTAACTTGATTGACTCTGGGAATGAAAGAAAGAATCTGATTTTCCACCAAGAATGTATGTGAACTCCCATTCCAACATGACCACCTACTGCAAAATCACATTTTGCAAATTCTTGTTTCTTGATTAGATGGATATAGTCAATCGGTGACCCAACTAATTCTAATGCCCCTGTACTACCAATTTCCTCTTTGGTTCCTAAAAGATGAGATTCCTTGTAATCTGATTCAAAATCTAATTTTTGGTCTGGGATTTTGGAACGTACTCCAAGAATTTCAATATGCTTTTGAAACTTTCCGAGAACTGGATCTGCATTTAGCAACATGGTCATTGTGTCCATATATTATTAGATAAATATAAAGAAGTTTTTATAATATCTTAATATTCATTCATATATATGATAAATTCTTAAATATTTGTTTACATGTTATAATACATGGAATTTGATGAGACAGACACAAAAATTCTCAAAAATTTACTGGTAGACGCAAGATTATCTGCCAGACAATTGGCATACAAGCTTGGATTATCAACTGTCACAGTACTCACTAGAATAAAAAAATTAGAGCAAAAAAAAATAATTACAGGATATGCTGCACGTCTTGATCACCAGATACTTGGTTATGACCTTACAGCAATAATAGAGATTAAAACAACTAAAGGAAAAATGTTGGAAATAGAAAGTAAAATTGCAGAAAATGAAAATGTCTGTGCTGTTTATGACGTTACGGGTCAGGCGGATATTTTATTGATATGTAAATTCAAAAACAGAGATGAATTGAGTCATTTTGTAAAAAGTCTATCGGCAATACCTAATGTAGAAAACACAGTAACACATATCGTATTAAATACTATAAAGGAAGATTTTCGACTAATATAACATAAAAAAGAATGTTAATTTTATAACAAATTATTAAATGAATTTTAAGAAAATACCAAATATCGTTTAAATTCAATGTATACTGAAATCAATCATGAATGAATTAGTTGTTGGATATCATAGAGTTAGAAACACGTTAATTTTTATAGGAATATTAGTCGGAATTGCTACATTGGTATTATTTATAAAATAATTTTATATCCATTGCTTTGTATAATTCATAATATTTCTATTGAAATCAGTTGTAGTGTTTTACACCATCTCAATTATTCTAACTAGAATTAAGACAATTCAATATATTTTCTAAAATCGTCAAATCTATTGCGAATTGTTACTCCCGATATTCCAGAAATTCTTGAGATTTCAGACTGTGATAAATTGATATTGGTTCTGATACATGCCATATAGATAACAGATGCAGCTATTGCATCAGGTTTTTTTCCTGCAGTTAATTCTTTTTCTTTTAGCGTATCAAAAATTTTTATTGCATCTCGTTTAGTTGTTTCAGATAATTGCAAGTTATTTGCAAATTTTATGATGCTGTTGATTGGATCGGGTATGGAAATAGTCAATCTTAAATTTTGAAATAACATTCGATATGATTTTGCAATTAATTTTCTTCTTTCTTGTAGATGATCTGCAATCTCAATGATTGTTCGAGTAGTATCCATGTCCCTGCATGCAGCATACATACAAGCTCCTACTATCGATTTGATAGTCCTGCCACGTACTAATTGTGCCTTTGCAGCTTTTCTGTAAAAATATGCTGCTCTTTCAATTACGGCATCAGAAAGTGCTAGTTTTTCTTTAAGTTTGAGCATTTCATATAATGCGCTTCTTAGATTTCGCTCTGCAGTGGTTTTTACTTGACTCTGAGAATCCCACACCCTCATTCTTTTCATGGATTTTTTCATTTCATAACTCAACGGCTTTCCCACAGAGTCATGATTGGATTTTCCAATAATTGTTGAAAGCCCCTTATCATGCATTGTTAATGATGTCGGCATGTGTTGATTTTGTGTAAATGATCCCCCCTCTTTTTTCACATCTGTACTCTTTTCTTGTAAAATCCTTCCACAATTCTGACAGAACATTTCACCTGTTTCATAATCCGTGATTATGATACTCTCATTACATGAGAGAGTTTCTCCTTTGTTTGCGATGAGTTTTTGAACCATAGGTATCCCAGATGTTAAAAAATGAGATAGTAATCAAAACCAAGCAGTCATCCAACGACAACTCTGTGTTCTGGTTCCAACACCAACTTCCACATCATTGATGTTTTTACTAGTTGATTACTACCTAAAGTGGATATATCATTATGAAATAAAAACAGTATTCTGATGATCATGAATATTTGTTTATTTTTACTATGAAATTTTTTACAAACATAAGATTTTAGGGTAAAAAAGACGCTATTAATTAGATTTTAAGGAATTTTATTTTTAATCAAAGATAATTGATTAGTTAAATCTGTGGTGGTTATTATTCCAATGACTTTGTTATTTTCAATTACTGCAAGCTTGCGGATTTTTTTTGATGACATTTGTTTTGCGGCATCTAAAATTGATTCATTTGGACCTATTGTTTGTAAAGGCATTGATGCTACTTGACCTACTGGTGTGTCTGATGGATACTTGTTTACCATAATTTTAATTGCAAAATCTCTATCAGTTATAATTCCTATAGGGACGGAATCTTTTTTTACAAAAATGGCTCCTATCCCCTGTTCCATCATTTTAGATATCTGATATACAGTTGTTGTAGACGGTGTTATTATCAATTGTTTTGACATTACATCTTTAACTAAAATTTCAGATAGACCTTTTTCTAATTTGTTATTATTTACAAAAGTCTTTTTTGTGTTTCCCATTAACACATCAAAAATTCCCATTGTATGATATTAATCAACAAAAACTTAAGTCTTTCTAAATATTGCAATAACTTAGGAATTTACAAAATCTAAATTATTTTACAAGTTAGAATGTTAATCCTTCTTTCATCATTAGAGATAAATCATTTTTTAGTGGATCATAATCAAGTGTGAAATTCAGATTATCCAAGAGTGAATCTATCAATGCACATTTGTTTTTTGCATATTGATAATACCCATCAAATGCCATATCAAATGAATTACATTTTCCAAATTGACTCCAAAAATCATCACGTATTACAATGTATTCCTGCAAAAAATGACATACGGGTACTTCAATGACAGGGGATGAATTGTATCGTAAAAGTTTGACTAGTATTGTCTCAAATTCTCTATCTAGATTTGCATCGTGGATTTGTTGGTAAATACTTGACATATCCTCAAGTAAATTCCATGACTTCATCTTTGGCTAGTTTTTCTCTAAATTTTTCTCGGTCTCTTTCTTTTTTATCTTTCATGGTATAATATCTTAATAATGGAATTTATTGTCGATTGTATAAAATATGAACAAATATACAATAATAATTGAAAATAATGAACATTTTTTAAGATTTTTGAATTTAAATTATAATATCATGATTTCATATAAAAAACATGTATGATGTTTTAAAATGTGAATGTCCTCCAGGTTCAGAAAGATATGAAAATGATGAAGGGATGCCAATTTGTCTTTCATGTGGAGGCTGGATAGAAGATTTGGAGTGCAGATGATGTCGGCAAATATTTTAATAGAAAAAACTGATCTTTATACGGATTGTAATCAATGTCACAGCCCACTACCACATTGCCATTGTAAGTGTCATTATTGTGGAAAACGAGATGATTGTGAATGTGCATTATTTGATGCAGTTACAGGAGGCTAAATGAAATTTGAATCTTTATGATACTAAAACAATTAGATGTGCGATTTGCCAAAAGGCAATAGGGGAAGTAGATTTTGATGCTGAGATAATTCGCCCAAAATGTGGACAGTGTTCAAATCCCATTCCAGACACTAGAGATAAAATGCCTTATTTGATTTATAACTAGAGTTTTTCCAGCGCATTAAACTTACAGCAAATTTATTTAGTAAAACCCTGATTCCCAACCACATTTAATGTAATTGTGGATTTTATGTTTATGATCTTGCGAATCTTTTTGCTAATAATATCTGAAATATCATTATATGTTGGAGCAACAAGTTTACAAATAATTTCAAAAGAACCAATCAAGTCATCAGCTTCGATCACTTCAGTTATTTTTTTTAATTCTTGTAAGATCATAGATTCTTGTGAACTATTACAATGAATCATGATAAAAGATTGTGCCATGTATTTTTCTAAAACCTCTTTTTCACTTTTGGTTATTTTTCTAAAACTTTCTTTTTCATTGACCCATAATGTTAGTGTTGAACGAATTTTTTGAATTTTTCTAATTCCATTATAAATATCATGATGAATTTTTTGCTCATCATTTGATTCAAGTTTTGTTAGAATATCATATGAGCCAAATGTACCATGCGCCTCCTTTACACTTTCAATTTTATTTAGATTGGATATGACAGAATCTTCAGTTCCAGATTCATTAGATATTAGGACATATGCTTTTGGCATATTTTCACTAGTTTTGTCCTTCTATTCCCATAAGAGTAAGAGTAGATCTAATGTATTCAATTTTTCGAATACTCCAAATAATGATTTCTCGTAGTTTCTCTTTCTCAGCATGTTCAATTTTTGCAATTATATCGTATGCACCAAATGTACCATGTACTTCCTTGACAGAATCTATGTGTTTTAGATTTTCAATTATTGTCTCCTCTTTTCCTAGTTCACAATTAATCAAAACATACGCTGTTGCCATTATATCACAAGTTACCAGAATTATTATTTAAGATGAATTATAAATTTATTAATATTTGTTTGATTATATTAAATATATTCAAACATATTTACATATATTAAATAAAATACTTTATTATTGTGTAATGCATCATAATACTAGGAATATAATATTTTGATTCAAATAATTACAATACCAGTTCCAGATAATACTTTAGGAGATGGAGAGTAACGATTGAAGTACATTGTAATTTATGTTCAGGAAATTTTATTCTAGATAAAGAACCTAATGCAAGTTGGTCCTGTATATGTCAAAACAAACCAAAAGATATGCCATATTCAACACTAATGAAATGTAGTAATGGTCACAGAACATGGATGCGTTCACGAAGCGAAGTGTGTTTAGAATGCCAAAAAGAAAAAACGATCAAGGCAGCCAAGAAATTTTTAGAAATTCAAAGCAATCTAAATCGTCAATCTATTGAACAATCAATAGTTGAAACAAATAGAATTTTTTACCCATCTAGAGAAAAATTTCATGAAAAATTTTTACAAAAAGAAGCCAGGGGTTTATTCTTTGTCGACAAGTCTACCTTGTTCCTAAAATAGGTCATTAGGAGTATGACGTGAATTTTTGTTTGAAATTACTCATAGACACTTTTCTAAGAATCTAAATATATCAAAAACATGCTTTCTAGAAATAGTGATGAAGATGAGATGTTTACGTTGTAATTGCCTACCTTCAGAATGCAAATCAAGTGATACCATGTATGATTGTCCTAATTACACATGGAAAAACTTTGATAAGAACTATTTCAAGTTCATCTAAATATTATGGTTTTATTATTCCATTTCCAAAAAAAGTTAAAAATGAAATTATCGGTGTTGACAGAGTAGAAATTTTTAACACTGATGAATATTTTACCGATATGTATCATCATTTGGAAGAATTTTGTAATTTAATAGGCGAAATTATTCAAAAAAAAAACAGTTTTATCAACACAAAAATCATCTAGATTTTAAATTATAATTTTTACAATAGTAATTTCTTGTACATTCTTCAATCTATCTCTAGTCTTTGCCCCCTGTCTAAACTCATATTTTTTCTCCAAATAATTCCTGACATTTGGGGCAGTAATCACTAGTATTTCCATTTGGAAGTATGGTGGTTATTAGTTCCACATCATTATGGAGGGTGCAGGCGTTTTTCACTTTAGATAATCAGTATTGAAACTCGTATATGGAATTATATGCAACATGAAACTGAAATTGGCATGGTAAGCCAGGCTATCTTGGTTGCAATTATTGTAGGTATATTTTTAGCTGGTCTTGGAATAGGTTATACTGCATTTCAATCTTACAGCCAACCTAATTTTGCAATGATGGCGCCACAACAGATGCAGCAAATGATGAACAATCCACAACAAATGACACAATGGTATCAAACCATGACGAATAATCCACAGGCAATGAATCAGTGGATGAATACCATGATGCAAAATCCACAATATGGTCAATGGATGATGGGCCCAATGATGAATGATCCACAATTAAGACAGCAAATGTACGGCATGATGTTTCAAAATCAACAATTCATGCAAAACATGATGAATAACACACAATTTCAAAATCAATGGATGAATCCAGATATGATGGGTGGAAACATGATGGGCAACATGACAGGAATGATGCATGATAACATGATGATGCAATTGATACAAGATCCTCAAACAAGAAAAGAAATGATTGAATTAATGAAAGAGCATGTTTCAGAAATGGGCAAATTACTATCTTCTAATTTAACAGATGAAGCGTTTAATATGAAAATGGCAGAATTGATGCAAGAACACATGCAATCAATGCAAAACTTGATGTCAAGTCATCACATGGGTCATTAAGCAATTCAACAAATCATTATTAAAGAATTTGAATAAATAATCAAAGATGAAATACGATGCAAAAGAACATTGGGAAAATGTCTGGACTACAAAAAAATCTAACGAAGTTAGTTGGTATCAGGAATATCCACAGACATCCATTAATCTGATACTGCCAACCAATCCTAGTAAGGATGCTAAAATTATTGATGTTGGTGGTGGAGATTCAAATCTTGCAGAAACACTGTTTGATCTAGGTTTTAAGAACATAACAGTACTGGATATTTCTGCAAATGCATTGGAACGTGCAAAAAAACGACTAGGAAATAAATCTGGTATGATTACTTGGATAGAGTCTGACATATTGGAGTTTGAAAATGACAATAGATATGATATATGGCATGATAGAGCATTGCTTCATTTTCTAACTTCTGAAGAAAATTTAAAAAATTATGTAAAACTAGTCAAACAGCACGTAATACAGGGCGGTTATCTGATAATCTCTACTTTTTCCACTAAAGGACCAATAAAATGTAGTGGTCTTGATACCCGACAATATTCTGAAGAATCTATTAAAGAATTATTCTCTAACGAATTTGAACATATCAAAAGCTTTGAAGAAGAACATGTGACTCCACGTGGAATGGGTCAGATTTTTACTTGGAATGTATTTAGAAAAACAAAATAGGCGCATGAATTTTACAATTGATTGTTCATCTCAAAGTTCAACCTTGATAATACTGGTTAAATTCTGAATTGCAATCACAGATATTGAACTGAGTGCCATTGCAGCAGCTGCAAGTAGGGGTAAGTAATCATATTACATCTATGTGTATTGCACCAGAATTATACGCAAAAGCCCTCATTACAATTTGAACCCTAGACGCAACAAAAAATTAATCACGGATATAAAGATCCCAAAAACAATTTCAGATCATCTCTGGAACATCAGTAACGGCAAAAAAGGCACCTACAAAAATTTTTACTACTAATTTTGTTTTAGTAATTTTGTAATGGATATAATTGAAGATAATTATGTTCAGTTTGATACCAATAAATACACTACATAATGCATTCTAATCATGTTTGAAAGAAAACCTGCATTAAGGGAAGGAGTTCATGTTTTCTCTACTAAAAAAAATGGAGAGTTCTATGATTTCATCTTTGGTGTGGTAACTGGTGTTGATGGAAGAAAAGTTGGCATTAACGGCGTAATTGTTAATCCGGTTGGTCTCAAAAACAAAATTTCTCAAGGTAAAACAGGTGTCAGATCTAATGAAATTCTTGAACATCCTACACCTGATAATGTTGTATTAGCTCTAGTTTACAGAGTTGAACATGAAAACTATGCTGAAGTAATAGATTTGGATAAGGACAAATGCGATTTAATTCCTCCAAAAGTTTATGCAATGTTGGATGGTTGGATTCGCGAATCTCTTCCAGAATTAATTAACAATGTGTTATCATTACCACCAAATTCTGAAAGAGATGATGCAAAACGTGTTTTAAAACATCGAATGGATACACTAGTGGACCAACATCTAAAAAGAACACTTTACTCTGTTTGTAGAAGTCTGAAAATACTAAACTAGAATTTCTGTTTTTGTAGGCGTAATTTCTCCATAGTTTTATATTATGCCCTAAGAAAATCTCGATACAATGGAATATGTTTATGCTGCTTTACTTCTTCACAAGCTACAAAAAGAAGTTAATGAAGCCAACATCAGCTCAGTTGTTAAAGCATCTGGCGTTGCAGTGAATGATGCTCAAGTAAAAGCATTAGTTGCAGCTTTAGCTGATGTTAACATCGAAGAAGCAATCAAAGCCGTACCTGTAGCAGTAGCAGCAGCCGCTCCGGCAGCCGCAGCAGGTGAAGCAAAGAAAGAAGCACCAGTTGATACAAGTAAAAGTGAAGAAGCCGCAATGGAAGGTTTATCTTCTCTATTTGGATAAACAACTTTTTTCAATTTAATTTTGATTTTTATTTATATCAATGTTAATTAACAATTATTCATTTTTTATTTTAATTGGTTGATTTTTCAATTCCTGGTCAAGTTTTTATCTATATTCTAGATTTGTTCGGTACTATGGCTTTTGCAGTAACTGGTGCGTTTAAGGCCATTGAGCATAAAACTGATGTTGTTGGAATTTTACTCTTGGCAACAATTACTGGAGTTGCGGGCGGTACAATTAGGGATGTTGTAATGGGTCAATTTCCAAACTCTCTTTCTGATCCTACGTATGTGATAATTACAGTGCTTTCTGGACTCTCAATTTTTTTCTTGTATTCACATCTCAAGAAACATTGGAATTTGTTTTTGAAATTTGATGCCATTGGATTAGGAGTTTTTACAATAATTGGTGCTACATTTGCTTATAATTTAGTTGGATTGAATTTTCTAGCAATAATGTTGGGAGGAATGCTTACTGCAGTAGGTGGTGGAATTCTTCGAGATGTTTTTGTTATTCAAGTTCCAATAGTTTTTGTCAAGGAATTTTATATTTCTGCAAGTTTTATTGGAATTATTGTGTTTTACTTGATATTGTATTTTGGAGGGGAACTATACTCTGCAACAATTTTGGGAATAATACTAACTACAACATTGAGATTAATTGCAATGAAATTTAATTGGAATCTTCCCAAAGCTAAAGGAAGTTTGGACTAAGACGCAGCGTAATCTTTTGCTTTAGTTGAGAGAGCTTTGGCTTGACCATGAGCTTTTTGTAATATCTGTTCCTTAGTTTCATCCGTCATAAATCCTGATTCTACAGAAACTGAACGTGCGGATTGAGCTGCTTTACTGAGGATTTGGTTAATGTTATCTGCCGTAACATATGCTGCTTCAATAGATAGTGAAATTGCTTCTTGGTGAAATTGAGTGAATGCATTTCTTATTTTTGCAACATCTACAATCAACTCTTCTGCTGCATACTTTAAGCCCTCTTCCAATGCAGTATACAGTGAAATTCCTGCTTCTACTGGTTTGATATCTAGCTTACCAAGAAGTGCTGCTAATTTTTCATTAATTGCTTCTCCTTTCTTTACTGGAGTAGTATCTTTTTGAATCCAAATTGTACCTTGATCAATCTTTGTTGGGATTCCTGCTTCTTTGAATTCTGTAAGCATTGGTCCTGGTGCAATTCCTGTGTTTTTTGCTGGTACAACAATATCTACACTTGCAATATCCCCACCTCTTGCTGCCATCATAATTTTGTTTTTTGCCAATAACACATTTAGCTTAAATGGTGACATGTTAGTAAATATGAAAAGACATTGACCTGTAAGTTCTTCTGAAATTCCTTTAATCCCTGGAATGTTTAATTTTTCTAATGCTTTTTGTGCAATTCTATCTTTTACACATACAAACTCAACTTCACCTTTGAGTGCTTTTCGTAATGGAAGAATTTGTGATGCTCTAACTTTGTTTATTTTAACAAGAGCTATTACTTTGTATTTCTTTGGAATTTCTAGTAACTGTTGATACATCTGAGTTTTTCTTTTAGGATATATCGTTCTATTTTCATGCATGTTTCTTCTTGACCTCTTCGATTTGTTTAATTGGTTTACCCATTGTAGTTTTTATGATTATTCTTTTGAGATTCTTTTCTCCATTTGGTAATTTTTTTTCAACTGCACTTAATACTGCATATGCGTTAATTGACAAATCTGTATTTTCCATTGACTCGTCTCCTATTTTGCATGACATAGCTAATGATGCTCTTGATCTAACTTTGATTGATGATCTAAATCTTTGTAAAAATGATTCAATTGAAGCATTAAATGGAACTGGGGTTGGCATTTTTCCTCTTGGACCTAAAAGCTGTCCTAACACTTTACCTACTGCTGGCATGATTTGAGTATCTGCTAAAAAGAAATCATATTTGTTAATGAATTTTCTAGATGCTCTTTTGTTAGCTGAAAATTTATCTAATTCCTCTGACCCTAGAACTGCATCTGCTTTGGCTTCCTTTGCTTTTTGACCCATATCTCCAGTAGCCATAATGCATACTGTAGCAGGCGAACTGGTTTTCGGAAGTTGGACTATTTCATTAAGTGCAAAGCCTTTTTTCACATCAATATCTTTGAAGACAATTATCATCTCTACTGATTGTTTGAATTTCCTTTGTTTACTTCCTGCCTTGGCTTCCTTAATCATTTCTGCCAGCTTAGCCTCTGTAATCATTATGAAGATTTTCGAGAAAGCCTACTTAAAATCGTTTAGAGGCTACAAATTATGATTTTTATATTATTTTAAAAATTTACACTTTTTTAAGGAAATGTTTGTAATTTCAAAGTAAAATTCTGCTATAACTTACATTTATTAAATCACCAAGTCAATTTTTGAGAGCATTGCAGAAATTTGATGAACTTGATATGAAATTGCTTTTTGAACTAACCAAAGATGGCTCTATCTCTGTACCTGCACTGTCAAAAAAACTCGGAATTAATGCATCTGTTCTTTATAGCAGGATAAAACGATTATTGAAAAAAAAATTAATCAAAAAATTTACAGTAGTGATAGATGACTCTCTTTTGGGAATAGGTGTTAAGGCATCTGTTGGAATTAACAGGGATCCAAAACTTAAAGATAATATTCATAAAAAGATGATGGAAACTCCTGAAGTTATATCTATTTCTGAAGTGACTGGTAGGTTTGATATTATTGTCAAAGTTCATGCGAAAAATTTAGAGGCACTACATTCCATAGTTATAGAGAAAATAGGAAAAATTGATGGTATTATAAACACTGAAACTTTTGTCGAGTTACAAAAAACCGATAAAGATCCAGTTTATTCTATCTTGTAATTTATTTTAGTTTTGTATCCCATTTGCCTTCATTAATTTCGGCAGTGATTTCTTTTGGTGTTTTCCCCTCAACCTTGATTCCAAGTGATAAGCATGTTCCAATTACTGTTTTTACAACGGATTTTAATGAAGATGCGTAAGATTTCTCTAGTTTTGTATTTGCAACTTTGATGACAGAATCTATGGTTATATCTCCTACCCACGCTGTTCCTGGAGTTCCTGTTCCTTTTTGAACTCCTGCTTCTTTTAGCAATAGTGCTGCTGCAGATGGAATTCCGATCTCTATCTCCCATTTTTTTGTATCAGGATAAACAGAAACTGTTACTGGAACTTTCATTCCTTCAAAGTCTTTTGTCTTTTCATTAATGGCCTTGATTATCTCCATAATGTTTACGCCTAATGGACCTAATGCTGGACCCAATGGTGGACCTGCTGAAGCAGCTCCGCCGGTTACAAGTGATGATACTTTTTGTGGTTCTACCATATTTATCAGCTTAATATGAAAAATTTAATCCTTCCTAAGACTCACTCGAGAGTTTTAGATAGTTGGCGTCGACAGTTACTGGTAATTGATAAGATGCATCTAATAAAACGACAGTTGCTTCTTCTTTGTCTACATCTATTCTGGTGATTGTTGCTTTCATTCCTTTGAATGGACCGCCTGTGATCTCAACTATGTTATCTACTGCTAATTGTGAAACTGTGGATTTCTTTATCAAATATCCTTCAATGTCTTTAAATTCTAATTCTCCTCTGAGTTGGCCGCGAATATGTCTGACTCCTTCTACTGCCATGTATGCATCACTTGGATTTATTGCCTCGATTACAACATAGCCTTTTAGATTATCTACTAGTAGTACTGACTGAATATTAATTTTATTGGCATTTGCCTTTGCTTCCAATAACCTCATGACTATCTTCTCTTGACCTCCTGTGGTTCTTATTGCAAAAAGATGCGATTTAATTTCTTCAGACAATTTTATCTACCAAACGTAATTACAGAAAAGACAAACTGAATTGTAAATCCAATAGCACCAACTCCCGCAATTCCTATTAATACCAATCTAAGATGCTGTTGATACTCGTCACGATCTGGCTTTTTAGCCATTTTCATAGTGTTAACCATATTTTTCAAAGTCTGCTTAGGGTTCATTGCTGGAAATTAATAAGGTGTCCTTATATCTCTTATCTCATGGAACTACTTGTAGCATATCGTGATGACCCTGTGGGATACAACATGGCAAAATTTCTTTCTCAAAAAATGACGCAAGATGGTGAGATTTATCGAGGTAAGTACTATGACTTGCTAATAATCCAAACACCTGCAATTTCCGCTGACTGGTTAGAAGAAAAATATAATTATGATGGATTTATTTTTCTCTCAAAACATGCCGCCGAGTCTGGTGTTTTAGCTCTTACTTGCCATAGCACTGGTAATTTTTCAGAAGCCAAATTTGGAGGAAATGTCAGGCAGGTGGCAATTCCTCACCCGTATATTCAAAAAGAATATCTTCAAACGTTATGGAAAAATAAATCCCAGTTTTCAGATTTTCAAATTACCATCGAAGCTACACATCATGGACCTACGGCATTGACTAAACCTACTATCTTTATTGAAATTGGTACAACCGAAAAACAATGGACTGATGTTTCTTTGTGTAACTCCGTTGCTGTTTTAGTGCATGATGTAATGACTAAAAACATCATACCATCTCCTATGGCGATTTGTTTTGGAGGTACACATTATCCTGAAAAATTTACCAATGAATTACTGAAAGGAACATTTGCACTTGGAACGGTTGTACCAAAACATGCACTTGATAATATTGATAAAAATTTATTTTTGCATATTTTGGAGCAAAATAAAATGGCAAAAACCGCTATTTTGGATTGGGGAGGATTGGGTTCAAACAAACAAAAGTTAATTGATTTTTTAAATAACACTGATCTTGAGGTGATCAAACTTTGAATATAGATAAAAAAATTTATAAAAAATTGCTTGAAGTACCTAAAGGAAAAATAACCACATATGGTGAATTGGCAAAAGCCGTTGGTTTGAAAAATGGACAAAGGGCAGTTGGTAAAATTATGAACAAGAATCCTTATCCTGTCATAATCCCATGTCACCGAGTTGTAAAATCTGATGGTAAAATTGGTGGATATGCATATGGTGAAGAGATTAAATCTGATATGTTGACTAGGGAAGGAATTGTAATCAAGAATGGTAAAATTTTGGATTTAGAGAATAAAATTTATAGATTCTAACTCTTTCTCTTGGAAATAATTTCTTCCATTAGTGTTCTTAGGTGGGCTTTGTTTCTTACAGTGTTCCCACCTACTTTTTTGTAAAGTATCCAAAATTCTGGATTTGTTAAATCTTTTCTATCTTTAGCGATTTTTAACAATCTTCTTAATGCGCGAACTTTGGCAACGTAAACCTCTTTCTTTCCCACTCTTGCACCTTTTGTGCCTTGTTTTGACCCCTGAGTTGTTCCTCTTTTATTTCTTTGAGCTTTTTTAGTATGTGCCCTTCCTTTTGAAGTTCCAACAATTGATTTTATTTTGATTTTTTTTGCTGTAATTAAACTACGAATATTTTCTCTGGTGATTGCATCAGCTACATCATCTAGATGATCTGTATCAAATTTTACTCTATGAATTCCAACACCGGTAACTCGTGCTACCAGTCTTTTTTTAGCTTTAAGATTTACTACCACTTGCACTCACTCTCGCATTAAAAACTTTGAATTTACTTTCCATTGCTTTTACAATGATTTCTTTTCTTTTTCTAGTACCAACACCATGTCCAAATCGTACTCCATCTGTTTTTGGGTTTAGTTTTTCCAAGTCACTTACTGTATGAACTAGATTATCTGTATATCCTGAAGGGTGTAATCCTTTTGCCTCTTTTGGTCCACCATAACCTACTTTGACAAGTCCTGGACGACCTCGGCTTTTTTGTTTTCTTTGATGATGATCAATTCCTTTTGGTTTTCTCCAATTTGTTTCAAGTCTAACATAACGCCAGCTTTCTGGTCTGATAAAGTCCGGATTGTGTTCCTTAACTTCTTGTCTTTTAGCTAGCTTCTCTTTATTGATCGGCATCAGATTGACTCTTGAAATTTTAAATAAATACGTTCCTAGATGAAAACAACCGTTTGATAGGAAAGAGATAATAAGGAAAATTAAGGCGGATCGAATCATCTCATGATTAAGCCTGGGATTATTATGATAATTGTTGATGGAGATTCCTATGACTGAAGTAGTCGGTCCTATTAAAACTGACAAATTTTTATCTCAAATACAAGATTTTGGATTAAGTCCATCAAAAATACATCGTAATTTGAGCGTAGATGACCTAGTCCAAATTGCAGTTGCTCGAAATGAAGGTGTGATAAATTCCACCGGGTCTCTTTCTGTAAATACTGGAAAATATACTGGAAGATCTCCTGATGATAGATTCATCGTATATGATGATAAAACTCACAACACAATTGATTGGGGAAAAATTAACCATCAATTCCAAAGTGACAAATTTGAAAAAATTCTTGAAAAAATGAAACATTTTGTAGATGGAAAAGATCTTTTTGTATTTGATGGATTTGTAGGTGCAGACAAAGAAAATCAACTATCTATTAGAGTAATTAATGATCATGCTTGGCAAAGTCTTTTTGCAAGACAACTGTTCATAAGGCCATCAAAAGAAGAATTGGAGAATCACGAACCGGAATTCACTGTAATGTGTATTAATGATTTTGAAGCAATACCTAAAGTTGATGGTACCGCATCAAATGTTTTCATATTGATTGATTTGACTAGAAAAATTGTTTTGATTGGAGGAACTCAATATGCGGGTGAGATGAAAAAATCTATGTTTGGAGTAATGAATTTTCTCTTACCTGACCGTGGTGTATTTCCAATGCATTGCTCTGCAAATATTGGAAAAAATGGTGATACTGCTTTATTTTTTGGATTATCTGGTACTGGAAAAACCACTCTTTCAGCTGATCCTAATAGAAGATTAATTGGTGATGATGAACATGGTTGGTCTAATAATGCGATATTTAATTTTGAAGGAGGATGTTATGCAAAATGTATTAATCTTAGCCAAGATGCAGAGCCTGAAATCTGGAATGCAATAAAACCTGGGGCTGTACTAGAAAATGTTGTACTCAATAACAATATTCCTGATTATGACGATAACAGATTAACTGAAAATACTCGTGTTGCATATCCTCTGGATTACATTCCCGGTGCAGTAATTCCTAGTGTGGGTGGTCATCCAAAAGTAATTGTATTTCTAACTGCAGATGCATTAGGCGTTTTGCCTCCTGTATCTAGACTAACAAAAGAGGGTGCAATGTATCATTTCATGTCTGGTTACACTAGTAAATTAGCTGGAACCGAACGAGGAATCAAAGAACCAAAATCTGTATTTTCTGAATGTTTTGGAGCACCATTTATGCCTAGACCTGCATCTGTATATGCAAAGATACTTGGAGAAAAAATCAACAAGCACAATGCAGTTGTTTATCTTGTTAATACCGGATGGTCTGGTGGACCATATGGCGTTGGTACAAGAATCAAGATAAAGTATAGTCGAGCAATGGTAACTGCTGCTCTTACTGGGGCGCTTAACATTGTAAAGTACCGCCATGATGATTTATTCAATCTGGATATACCATCTGAGGTTCCAGATATTCCATCTGAAATACTTGATCCAAAAAATACTTGGTCCGATAAAGACTCATACGAACTTTCTGCAAAAAAATTAGCTCAAATGTTTGTTGAGAATTTTAAGAAATTTCAGAACGTTGCCCCTGAAATACTAGATGCAGGTCCTAAACTTCATTCGTAGATGTTTTTCTTATTGCTATTACTCCCACAATTCCTGTGATTATGACAATTCCTAAAACTATAGCTATTTGTTTTTCTGGAATATTCAATACTTCAAATTCACTCTGAATATTATCATTTATTGAATTTACCTCGATAGTATTGTATGCATCAAAAGTTTTTCCATTAACTTTAATTTTTGCATAGATCCAATATTCTGCATTCTCGTTTACTCTTATTGACGCATCTTTTTCTGGAGTTGCTGTGACTGTTTCTGTTTTTCCATCTTTACTGTTTATTACTGAAATTTTTGCAAAACTCCATTGTTCTGGATGATAAATTGTAAAGTCAAGTTTCCTCTCTTTTTGATTTACAGAAATTGAACCTTCAGTATAATGTATTAAAAAAGGAATTGCATATTTTACCTCATTATGATTTATGATTATTCTTCCTTCATGTTCTCCGTAATTTTGTCCAAGAATTTTTATTTTGATTAGTAAGTTATTTCCTTCTAAACCATGTGTAAATTGCATGAATTCTGGCCCTTCAAATCTTACTTCTAAATTTTCTAATGTTCCTTCTAAAAGTTTTAATTCTAATTGTTTTTGAGTGGTTGGATTATCTGAAGATAGATTGATCACAAAGTTTGGTGGTGTGATGATTAATTTTGCTTGAAATGCCTTTGCGATATTTAGTCTACCTGAACCTGAATCACTTAATGAAAATTTTTGACCATAGGCATCAGAAACAGGCGCAGATGTAGTCATTAATAGTGATTTTATTTCATGATGATGCATGTTTGGATATTTTTCAAGTAATAATGCTACTGCTCCACTTACATGAGGTGCTGCAAAACTTGTACCGCTAGTGACGTTGTATCCTCCGTTGATTTGTGTTGTGTTGATGTATACACCTGGGGCTAGAATGTCTGGTTTTATGTAAAATGGTGAAACTGGTCCTCTTGAACTAAAATGTGCAACAAAATCGGGGTTATAAAAAAGATGTAATATTGATTTATTTTCTTCAAGTGACTCTTTGATTTCCAATCCATCTTTTCTATCGATTGACACTACTGGAATTTGTGGTTTATAGTCAGATTCAACAAATTCATGTATTAATTCCCCTAGAAAAATTCCTGGTTCATTATTATAAACTATCAAAGCTTTTGCTCCTGCATTTATTGCATTTTTTTCCTTTGTAGAAAAATAAAGAAGGTCTCCTTTGATATCACTTCCTCTTTCTACAAGAAGAATTGAGTCTGTTGCGTTGATATCTTTAAGATCTTTTTCTTTTCCATACCCTCCAAAGATTATTTTACCAATAATTGGCTCATTTAATTTAGAAGATCCTACCATGGGAATTACCGTATATGGTTTTTCATTAACTTCTAATGTTGCAACCAAACTTGATGTCAAATTATTATATGTTGCACCAACTGTAACTGAATCATAATTTTTTCCTGGACTGCCGATTGTTTGAGGCATCGGACCATCATTACCAGCGGCAGTTACAACAAAGATTTCTTTTGCAAGTGCTCTATTTACTGCATGTTCAATATTGGCATTTGTTTTGTTTACTCCTAAACTGATATTGATTATATTGGCGCCATCTTCAATTGCTTTGTCTATTGCTTTTATGATTAAATCTGATGACACTGCTTCACCGTTCTCTGAAACTTTATATGCTAAAATTTTTGCTTTTGGTGCTACCCCTATTAACTGTCCATCAGCAGCAATTACTCCTGTAACTTGCGTTCCATGACCATTTGTGTCAAGTGGAGGTATACCTTCTTGAATGAAATTGTAACCTCCAATCACCTTTCCATCTGGTCCCCATCCAAAAAGATCTGGATGATTAAAATCTACACCCGTATCGATTACTGCAATTTTGATCCCATTCCCATCAATTCCTTCAAGTTTTGGAATATCTGCTCCTACAAAGGGGACGCTTTTATCAAGATAAGTATGAAAAATGTCTTCTGATTCAAATGACTGTGAAATAATCAAAGATGCTGAAATAGTTACAATACATGCAAAAACTATCCCTAGTTTCATATTTTTACGATATTTTTAGCAAGTAAAAACCAACTGGCTAGTAAAGCAATAAATGGAATAAATGTTGAACCAACTACATGGGAAAATACACACTTCCGAAAATACCATATGCTTATGATGCATTAGAACCTCACATTGACGCAAGAACAATGGAGATTCATCATACAAAACATCACCAAACATACACAGACAAACTTAATGCAGCACTAGAAAATTGTCCAACAGAAATACAGAGTAAAGATATCTTGGACATTTTGTCTAATCTTAATCAAGTACCAGAAGGACAAAGAGGTGCCATTAATTTCAATGGTGGTGGATATGATAATCATAATCTATTTTGGAACAACATGAAACCAAATGGGGGCGGAGAACCTGGAGGATCAATTGCAGATGCAATCAATAATTCCTTTGGAAGCTTTTCTGACTTCAAGGAGAAATTCTCATCCACATCTGCAGTAATTCAAGGTAGTGGTTGGGGATGGTTGGTATACAATCCTTCCTCTGGAAAGGTTGAGTACAAGTCTATGCCTAATCAAACTAGTCCAAGAACTGAAGGATTAGTACCGTTATTGGGTTGTGATATTTGGGAACATGCATACTATCTGAAATATCAAAACAGAAGACCTGATTATATCGCATCTTGGTGGAATGTAGTTAATTGGGATGAAGTAGAAAACAGATTCTCCAAAGCAAAATAAAATTCTATTTTTTATTTTTTTTATTAATCTATATTATTTTTTATTATAACATTAATTTGATTTTTAATTCATTTGACAAATATTTGAAATCATAATGAACACATTTTGAATACGCCGCTGTTTTTACTATGTTTTCTTGTTATTATTCTATGAATGAATTTATAACCATCCAAAGATGGTTTGTTGTAAATGAGTGAAGAACAAGCACAACAATTAATGCAACAGATGCAAATGCTTGAAACTTACTTTACTGATTTATCACAACGAGAGGGAACCCTTCTTAGTGTCCTAAGGGAAGCTATATCTGCAATCGAATCGATGAAATCACTTCATCAGAAACCAAATTCTGATACTTTGGTACCAATTGGGATGGGAACTTATGTGCAGACAAAAATTTCATCTAATGACAAAATTGTTTTGAATATAGGCGCAGGAATTGCCGTGGAAAAAACATATGATTCTACTATAAATTATCTTGAGGCAAGAATTAAGGAAATTGAAGTTGCATTGCAAGATACTTCTGCTAAAAAACAAGAAGCATTAGCAAGATTGGAACAAGGTAAAGAACAAATGAATCAACTCATGCAAGAATCACCTCAAAATATTTCAGGATAAAATAATGTTTGATAAACTTCGTAATGCATTTTCAAATGCAGCGAAAAGTCTTGGTGAAAAAGAACTAAATGAAAAAGACATAGACGAAATTCTTTTTGAGTTGGAACTCTCTCTTCTTGAATCTGATGTAGCTAGCGAAGTGATCGATTCCATAAAGTTTGACTTGAAAAATCACTTAATCGGTTCTAAAGTAGCTAAAAATGAAATTGAAAAATTTGTTAAGGATAGCTTAATTTCTAGTATTTCGTCATTGTTTGATGCTGCAGGTAAAGTCGATCTTTTTGAAAAAATTAATGAAAAAAAGAAAACAGGTCAACCTTTTCTTATACTCTTTGTAGGAATTAATGGAACTGGAAAAACTACTTCTCTTGCTAAAGTAGCTCATATGTTACAACAAGCAAAATACTCTGTAGTGGTAGCGGCGGCTGATACATTTAGAGCAGGAGCTATTGAACAACTACGTGAACACACAAATCGTTTGAATTTAAAATTGGTTGCTCAAAACTATAATTCTGATCCTGCTGCAGTAGCTAGAGATGCAGTTCTTTATGCAAAATCACATAAAATGGATTGTGTACTAATTGATACTGCAGGTCGAATGCAAACTAGTAAAAACTTGATGGAGCAAATTGCTAAAATCACTAAAGTAGTAAATCCTGATTTCAAAATTTTTGTTGGTGATTCTTTAGCTGGAAATGACACTGTAAACCAAGCACGAGAATTTTTTGAATATGTGAAATTCGATGGTTCAATTCTAACAAAAAGCGATGCGGATGCACGTGGTGGAGCCGCATTATCTATTGTAAAAATCACATCTACACCTGTGCTTTATCTTGGTGTTGGGCAAGAATATCCCGATCTAAAACCTTTTGATAAAGAAACTTTTCTAGAGACTGTATTTGGTTCATTATCTGGAGTAAATATTAAAGAAATTTCTTCTGAACCCACTCCAACACCAGAACCCACTCCAACACCAGAACCCACTCCAACACCAGAACCCACTCCAACACCAGAACCTCAAACTGATTCTTTTATCAGTGATCCTTTTGCAGGAATTACAGACACTGATATTTTCAATTATTCAGAATTACACAATATCCCTCCACCAGAAAATGATGATGAAGCAATTAAACTCGGCACAAAAATTCGTGATTGGATTAAGCATGGACGACCAAAACCTGGAGAATCCAAAATAGATAAAAAAACAAAACATGGTGAATTTGAAGAACAATTGTATAAAAAAGAAGAAATTAAGGATGAGAAACACAAACAAGATAAAGAAGAAGAAAAATCTAAAAAGAAACGAGGTGTATTTGGATTCTTTAAGAAATGAAACTCAAAACAAAAGATCTACTCACTCTAGCGGAATTAACCCCGAAAGAATTTGTTCAATTAATTGATTATTCCATTATTCTAAAAAAAGAACTAAAAAATGGCAACAAACCTTTATTGAAAAACAAAACACTTACTATGATTTTTCAAAAACCATCCACTCGAACAAGAGTGAGCTTTGAAACTGGTATGTATCAACTAGGTGGACATGCAATAAATCTCTCATCACATGACATGCAACTATCACGAGGTGAATCAATAGAAGATACTGCAAAAACTTTATCAAGATATACTGATTGCATTATGGCAAGAGTTTATGATCATAGTCTATTAGAAAAATTATCAAAATCTTCTAGTATACCTGTTATTAATGGATTGTCTGACTCTTTTCATCCCTGCCAAATATTGGCAGATTTTATGACAATTAAAGAAAAAAAAGGAAAATTCAAGGGACTAAAAATTGCTTGGATAGGTGACGGAAACAATGTGTGTAATTCAATGATTTACGGATGTGCTTTATCTGATGTTAAATTATCCATTGCAACACCAAAAGGATTTGAACCTGATAACACAGTTGTTAAAGAATCTAAAAAATTTATTGATATTGATTTAACAACTGATCCTCTAAAGGCAATTAAAAATGCTGACGTCGTAGTGACTGATACATATACCTCAATTCATAATAACGATCTAAAACGAATCAAAAAATTTCTGCCAAAATATCAGATCAACCAAACTTTAATGAGCAATGCAAAAATTGATGCGATCTTCATGCATTGTCTTCCAGCAAAAAGAGAAAATGAAGTTACATCTTCTGTGATTGATGGTCCTCAATCTGTTGTTTGGGATGAGGCAGAAAATAGACTTCATACTCAAAAAGCTTTACTTGCTTCCATAATTCGCGCTTAACGTATATAAGAGCAGTTTCAAACTCGTGTTCTATAGATGGCCTATTCAAACATCCTGAGAAGACTAAGAGAGGAAAAGACCAATTATAAAAAACGTGGAACATTATTGATAGGCAAACGTGATTTCATTACAGTCAATATTACTAATGAAAATACTCAAGTACAAGTTTTAAAGCCTGGCATGACTGGCGATAAGGTCATCGCATCTGCACATTCTAGTTATTTACTTAAAAAAGGTTGGAAAGGTTCGAGAAAAAGTATACCTGCAGCATATCTAACTGGATATCTTGCTGGAAAGAAAGCTATTGGCAATGGTGCTAAAGATGCTGTTTTGTATACTGGTACTAGACGATATACACAACGAATGGCAGCTGCACTAAAAGGTGTTGTCGATGCAGGTGTAAAAGTTCCAGCGGATTCAAAAACATTTCCACCAGATGATAGAATTAACGGAAATCACCTTACAGTAAAAAATGACACTTCAAAAATTAAATCTGTTATTGATAGTGAGGTCAAATAGAAATGAGCCAAACAACACAAAGTAAACCTACTGGGCAAAAACCTGCTGGTCAAAGTGGACCTGGAGGTAGAGGTGGACCTGGAGGTAGAGGTGGACCTGGAGGTAGAGGTGGACCTGGAGGTAGAGGTGGACCTGGAGGTCAAAAAACTTATGGTGGGGGTAAACCTGGTGGACAAGCTAGACGACCAAGAAGAGAACCTGAAGAAGAGGTTTGGATTCCAAAAACAATTTTAGGAAAAAAAGTAGCTTCTGGAGAAATTACTTCTATTGAAGAAATTATTCAAGATGGTTTAAGAATTCAAGAAGCTGGTATCATTAAAAAATTACTCCCTGATTTGAAAAGTGAAGTCATCGATGTTGGTATTATTCAAAAAATGACTTCTAATGGACAATCTACTAGATTCAAAGCAATTGTTGCAACCGGTAATGAAAATGGTTACTTGGGAGTAGGTCAAGGAAAATCTAAACAAATGCGAATTGCAATTGAAAAGGCAACAAATCAAGCTCTTCTTAATGTTAGTCCAATCAAACTAGGATGTGGCAGTTGGGAATGCCGATGTGACCAAAAACATTCTGTTCCATTTAAAATTAGAGGAAAAGGTGGAAGTGTTACAATTGAAATAATTCCAGCTCCTCGTGGATTGGGTTTGGTAGCTGGCGGTAAAATTAAACGATTATTGCAACTAGCAGGTCTTAAAGATGCATGGACGACTGCAAAAGGCTCTACGCCAACAATGAATTCTACTTCTAAAGCTATATTGGACTGTTTAAAACAGACATTTAGTCAGGGTTGATATAAAATGGTAAATGCATATCTCGTAGTTAGAATAAAAGGTCAAGCCGATTGTCCTTACTGGGCAACTACTACCATGACTTTGCTAAAATTAGATAAAAAATACCGTGCTACAATTTTACCTGCTAAAGATAATACATTGGGAATGTTAAACAAAGTAAAACACTATGTATCTTGGATTGAACTAGATGCTAGTTTAGCAAAAGAACTAATCGATAAAAAAGCAAGAAAAGAAGGTTATCAAAAAATTACTGCTGCTGATCTTAAAGAACTTGGATTTGCTAGTACTGAAGCACTTGGCTCAGCATTAGCTGAAGGTAAAGCAACTCTTTCTAAACTAAAACCTCTAAAACCTTGGTTTGCTTTAGCTCCACCAAGACATGGATTCAAGCGAAGTACCAAAAAACTATATGGACAAAAAGGTATACTTGGACAAAATAAAGACCTTGGAACATTGGTAAGGAATATGATGTAACATGGCAACAAGATTAAGAAAAACAAGAAGACTAAGAGGTGGACGACATATGGGATGGGGACAAGTAGGTCAACATCGTGCAAGTGGTCACAAAGGCGGTCTTGGAATTGCTGGATTGCATAAATATCATTTTAGTACTTTGCTAAAAGAAAACCCAGATCATTTTGGACATGATTCTACTCATCCACCTCACCCAATTATCACAAGAAAATGGGCTAGTGTCCGTGATCTCGATGATCTATTCTCAAAATTTGGTAAAGAAGAAGGAGGAAAGAAAATCATAGACCTCATCACTGCCGGATATGATAAACTCCTAGGTGGCGGTAAGTTATCCAATACATACACCGTCAAAGTACCAAGATTTACTGCAACAGCCGAAGAGAAAATAAAATCAGTAGGGGGAGAGGTGCTAGCTGATAATGGCTGAAGGCAGCGTAACTAGTCTTATTAGAAAAGTTGTTTTCAAAGCAGAACCATATATTCCTCAAGTACCAAAACCGAAAAAAAAGATATCGCTACAAACTCGATTGATTTGGTGTGGGGGAGTATTGTTAGTTTACATGGTTATGGGACAGACTCCGTTATTTGGAGCAACAGCACCAGAGTTTGATTTTCTACAATTTGCCAGAGTTATTTTTGCATCTCAACAGGGAACCCTAGTTGAACTAGGAATTGGACCTATTGTTACCGCAGGTCTCTTGATGCAATTGTTGAAAGGTTCGGATATTCTAAAGTTTGACTTTAAAAAACCAGAAGAGAGAGGAGTATTTCAAACTGCTACTAAACTAGTAACTTACATTGTAATTATAGCTGAATCCATCGTATATGCAACTGCTGTTTACGGTCCAGCTGTATCAGAACCGTATGTCTTGTATGTTATGATTGGCCAATTGATGGCTGCATCAATTATCATTATGTTCTTAGATGAATTAATCCAAAAAGGTTGGGGTCTGGGTAGTGGAATCAGTTTATTCATTATGGCCGGTGTTGCTCAACAAATTTTATGGAGTTTATTCAGTCCATTACCAGCTGGTGATGGAGGTACTATTGGCATCATACCCTATATTGGTCAATCAATGATGGGTGGAGATTTATCTAATGTCTTATTCCGTGCAAACCAACTACCCAGTATTTTTGGATTATGTCTTACTGCCGGAATACTCTTGATTCTAGTATTTACACAGGGTATGAAAATTGAAATTCCTATTGTTTCTACAAAATACAGAGGCTTCTCAGCAGTTTATCCAATTAAAATGCTGTATACTTCTAACATTCCAGTTATTTTGGCATCTGCTCTAACTGCAAATGCTGTGTTTCTTGGTCAGATGTTATGGGCGAACTTTAACCCTCGAAACAATAATGCATTTATGAATATTCTAGGTCAATTTGATCCTACTAGTCCTTCTACCCCTATAGGGGGAATAATCTATTACATTACTCCACCAAGAGGAATAGAGGCAGCAGCTTTGGATCCTGGAAGAGCTGTAGGTTACATTTTGTTTATGGTTGGTATTGTGGTTCTATTTGGTAGATTGTGGGTTGAACTTGGAGGTTTATCTCCAAAGAGTGCAGCTCAAAACTTACTTGATGCAGATGTACAAATTCCAGGATTTAGAAGATCAAATGCACCTGTAGAAGCATTACTGGCAAAATACATTCCATCTGTAACAATTATTGGCTCTATTATCTTGGGCTTGCTAGCTGGTGTGTCTGATGTTTTAGGTGTCTTTGGGTCTGGAATTGGAATTTTACTTATGGTGGATATTCTCATCAACTATTACACTCAACTAGTAAGAGAACAAGTAGAAGTTGTAATGCCACGTCTTGGTGCTTTACTTGGCAGAAAGTAAAAAAGTTGTAGTGGTAGGGATACCTGGTGTTGGAAAAACTTCCTTATTACAAAAAATAGTTGAAATTTTAAAAGATCATAACAAAAGTGTCAGCGTTAATAGTTTTGGAAGTATCATGTTTGAAATTGCAAAAGAAAATGGCATTAAAGATAGGGATGAATTAAGGAGGTTACCTCTATCTGAACAAAAAAATCTTCAAAAAATCGCTGCTGAAAAACTTGCAATGCTAAATGATGATGTAGTGATTATTGATACACATGCTTTTATTAATTCTCCTGAGGGGTACTATCCTGGATTGCCAGAACATGTTTTGAAAATTCTCAAACCTTCAAACTTTGTATCTGTTTCAGCAAAACCTGAGGAAATCTACAATAGAAGAATGAAAGATGATACTAGAAATAGAGATCAAATATCAATTGATAATATTAAAAAAGAATTAGACGTACAATCTGGTATGATTTCTGCATGTGCAGTACTTTCAGGCTCTCCTGTAAAACACGTGCTTAACAGAGAAGGAATGATTGATGAAGTGGCTGATAAAATAATTAGAGCGATAGGACTGTAAAATGGATTTTAATTTTATCTTGTTATTTTTGGATTCTGTATTCCTTGAAGGTGACGGTATACTTGGATTCCTTGGTGGAGGTGGCGGCCAAACTGCATTAGGAAGTGACGATCCAATTGTTAAAGGTCTAATTCTAACCGCATTTGCAGTAGCTGGTTTTGGAATTTTATTGAATCTCTTTAATGCTGGAGTTAGAAAGAAAATGGTTGATCAAACAAAACTACAACGAATAATGAAAGAAACACGTTCTTGGCAAAAGGAAAGAATGACTGCAATGAGATCAAAAGATCAATCAAAGATGAATGAACTAAATAAAAAATCATCTTACATGAATAAAATGTCGATGGAAATGATGCAGATGAACATGAGGCCAATGATGATTACTTTTGTTCCTTTGATTTTGATATTTTATTTTGTCTTACCTGTATTGTTTTCACACCTTGTAGCATTATCTCCAATTTCTCTTAACGTAATTCCTGGTGGTTTTTTTGATCTGACTTGTTCCGCAGCGAAAGCAGCAGACCCTGCTGATCTATGTTTTCAAAAAGAAAATGCTCTATTTCTTTGGGCTTGGTATTTCCTATCATCCATTGCGTTTAGTGGCATCATTATGAAACTAACAAAAACATCTATGGGCCCCAGTTGACCAAGTCAATCGTAATTTCTGGTCCTCCTGCTGTGGGAAAAACAACCGTAGCTAAAGGATTAGCTAATGAATTTAATCTGACATATCTTAGTGGTGGTGATATTTTAAAAGAAATGGCAAAAGAACAAGGATTTGATGCAGTTGGTGATGATTGGTGGGATACTGAAAACGGTATGAAATTTCTTAGTCAAAGAGAAAACAATTCTGAATTTGATAAGAAAGTCGATGATAAATTAATCCAACTTTTCAATAAAGGTGGAATGGTGATAACAAGTTATACTCTCCCATGGTTAGTTGGTGACGGTATCAAAATTTGGTTGGCTGGTTCTCATGATAGTAGTTCAAAAAGAATGCAAACTAGAGATAATATGACTTCGCAGGAAGCATACGAAATAACGAAAATAAGATATGATAAAAATCGAGCATTATATAGGAAATTGTATCATTTTGATTTTGGAAATGACATATCTGTATTTGATAAAATCATTGATACTGATAATCTTAATGCCACTCAAGTAATTAATATTGCAAAAGAAACTGTAAAGACATTATTATGACTCTAAAACAACTTCAGAATCTAATTGTAATTGATCAGGATATTACTGATGATGCATATGGAACATATTATGACAAAAGAACTCTTGAACAATTACTCAATTACGGTCTGATAATTTTAGATAAACCTCCAGGTCCAACTAGTCACGAAACGGTTGCTTGGACAAAAAGAATCTTAAAGATTCCAAAGATTGGTCACAGTGGAACTCTTGATCCTCAAGTTTCAGGTGTATTGCCTTTAGGTCTTGGCGAAGCAACCAAGGCACTTGGCGTATTGCTTTATGGTCCAAAAGAATATCATGCGCTTGGAAGATTACATTCTCTTCCATCAAAAGAAAAACTCGATGAGATAATTGATATGTTTAAAGGAGAAATTTTCCAAAAACCTCCACAACGTTCTGCCGTCCTTAGACAAACTAGAACAAGAACTATCTATGAATTAGAAGTACTTGAGCAAAAAGAAAGATTACTTTTAACTCGTATATTGTGTGAAGCTGGAACATACATTAGGAAGCTATACTATGACATTGGCGAGATTCTTGGTCCTGGTGCCACTATGATCGAGCTACGAAGAACAAGAGTTGATCAATTTTATGAGTCTGATGGGTTAGTAACGTTACATGAGCTTGCAAATGCTTTTGCACTTTGGGAAGAAAAAAAAGACGATGCCAAACTTATGAAAATGATTAAGCCTATCGAATATGCACTAAGTGAATTAAAATCTGTGATAATCCGTGATTCTGCAGTAGATGCATTGTGTCATGGGGCTCAACTTGCAATTCCTGGCATATTGCAGATTTCTCCAAATCTAAAAAAAGGTGACATTGTGGGAATTTATACACAAAAAGGAGAAGCTGTAGCTTTGGCTGAATCTACAATGTCTGAGGAAGAAATACGTGATGCAACTAAAGGTTATGCTTTTGAGACAAAACGAATTATCATGACTCCAAACACATATCCAAAGAAATGGAGATCAAAATATACTCCAAAGGATTAAAAAATCAAACAAAAAACTCTTGAATAATTGTTAGCAAAAAGTCTTGTAATTTTTATGAGTGTTGGTGTTTTGGCTGGTTTTGTATTTGGTTTTTATTTGCATGATCTAAAAAATACCAATCAACTTGTGTTTGTAGATGGCTCTTCAATTTCTATAGTAACAGAAAAATCTGATTTTAAGAAAGGTGAGGAAATTAAAATAACTGTTGTAAATTCTGGAACGACACCATTATTTTTTTCAGATACATCTTATGGCTTAAAGATAAGTGGATTGTTTGGCATTATGATGTATTCTCCTTCAGCATCTCAAGTGATTACAACCTTAAAACCAAGAGAAGAAATTGTATTTGCTTGGGATCAAATGAAAAATGACAATGTACCTGTTTTAGAAGGTCTTTACAAAATCAGTTCAGATGGAATTGATTCTATGGGAAACAAAGTAGAAAAATCAATAACAATTAACATCTGGAAGTAGATTCTTGTAATTTCTAGTAACACAATATATAATCAAATTTTCCAGAATTAATTTGTCAAAAGACAAGTGCCGGGGTCGCCTAGCCTGGTAGGGCGCGCGCCTGGAAATGATTTACCATAAAGCGCGTTCTCGCAAGGGAACGGGAGTTCAAATCTCCCTCCCGGCGCCATTTTCTACAATGCAATTTTTTCAATAATATTGCTAAATTTCCAAGGCCCACACTGTGCATCTGAACTTTCACTTTCAAACATTCCTTGTTTGTTTAGATGATTTACAATATATGCAGAAAATGGTAAAGCACCTGTAGCTCCGGGAGAATTGTAATTTAAAATATGAAAAGACATTGAATCACCTTCTAAAATTACATCCGGAACAAATTGTCCGCTCTCATTTATTACCGATGATCTAATTCCTGCAGTTCCTTTCTCTGTAATTTTTTTTGCATCGATTTTTGGTAAGAATCGTTTAACTCTGTTGATCATTATTGATTTTGACATTGAGGATTGAATTTCATTTATTGCAAGTTCTTGAAATTGTTTATCTAATATTGCCTTTCTTGCGCCAGACCTAAGCATCTCCAACATTTTTGGAATGAATTCTTTGATGTTCTCTGTTTTATTATATCCATATGGGCTAAACACCGGTACTGCATTTGGTCCAATTTCACAACTTCCATCAACTCTGATAATCCAATGAGGATCTAAAAATGGATAATCTGGGTATTCTGGCACTGAATACACACTTGTTTTTGTCAAATTATTGTATTCTTTTGGTGTTCTCCAATATTCACCTCTGAAATGCACATCTGTAAATGTCTCTGCAACGCCGATTTTATGTGCAATATCTATTGCTTCACCTCCTGCAGCATTAATGATAAAATTTGCAAAAATCTCATACTCATTATTTAATATGATTTTCCATTTATCGTCAACTTTTTTGATACTGGTTACTTTAGCGTCTAAAATAAAATTTATTCTATTTTCTTTACTATCTTTCATCACAGCATCAGTAACTTTAGAATAATCTGTAGAGCCATCTTTGTACACATAAAGTGCAGACTCGCATTTTATCTCTGGTTCTATTTTTTTTAATTCATTTTTATCCATTAATTTTATGTCTTTATCTTGTAATCCATTTTGTTTTCCCCATTTGAAATATTTCTCAAGTACTTTGGTTCCTTTTTCATCTAAAGATACTTCTATCACCCCATCTTTTTTAAATGGCAAATTTTTCAGTTTGGAATATTCTTCCAACATTTCATATCCATGAAAAGCTGCTTTTGCAAACATCTTTTTCTTCTCAGGATTGTATAGATATGGGGCATGAACTTTTCCTGTGTTTCTACCACTTGTGTGAAATGCAACACTATGTGCTTGTTCTATGACTGCAATTTGTTTTGTTTTATTTAGAAAACCAAGAAAATATGAGATCGAAGTACCTAGTATACCTCCACCAATAATCACTAGATCAAAATTATGTGCCAATGTATTTTCATTTTACATTCATCAATATTAAATTGAATATGTTACAATCAAGATTAATATCGTATAAAATTTGAGTTCTAGTTGTGTTACCTGATAGATGCTCCATTATGGAAAAGGGAAAACAGTGTGTCAATCCTCCAGAATTTGTAGTATCCGTCGTGGTGGAAAAAGATGAATACATGGTTGGAGTTACATGCAATAAACATAAACAAATAGTCTCAGGAAAAATTCAATCTCTTCAGAATGAAGATAAAATCCCTCATGGAAAAATCAGTTTTTCACCATTAAAAGCAGTTGGGACTGACTGTATACATGGTGATCCTGATGATTTTGTTCATTTAGACACATAATGATACTAAAAATTGAAATAATTTCTTTTTAATCACACTGTATTGCTTTTTGATATTTTATCTGATTTATTAGAAATTGATGATATTTTATTGATTATAAAAAACAATGCTGCTGTCTCTGAGATTAGAAGTAACTCTCTACACATTAAACAGAAAGAAAAATGGATTACACTTGGTGACAATGATGGGCCAGCTCACATGCACATTAACTCTGAATTGATACGAATTGCTGAGTTTATTGAAGAAGAAAGACCTGATCGTACAAGCTTTAGCATCCAATTTTTTGATCAAAATGGAGAACGTATTTTGGGTGCATTTTTTACAAAAATGTATGATTCAAGTAATAATCTTAACTTTGAGAGAAAAAAAATCTATGAAAAACTACGTAAAAAATATGGTTTAAAAATTCAGTTTTAAAAAAATACCTTGTCTGAAAATGACAAGGAGAAAAACTTTTTTATTCTTCTAATTGTTTTTTCTTCTTTTCTCTTTCAGACTGTTGTTTAGCTAATTCTAATTCTTCATTTGTATGTTTGAATTTTTTCAATCTATTGATAATTTACAATCTATGTATAAAAACTGCACCGTTTTTCTTAATGCAATTTAAGCGTAAATTCAAACTTGTTGCTAATACCCAACAGAGTAAATGGGTGATTTTCCATTCATTCCTAGATTTAAATTCTTTATAGTGATTTCTGCCATCTTTACTCTTGTCTCTTCGGTTGAACTTCCTATGTGTGGTGCTAAAACAATATTTTGTATCTTTGTAAATGGGTGTTTTTTACTAATGGGTTCTAATTCATATACGTCAAGAGCAGCACCTGCAATAATTTTTTTATTTAGTGCTGTTATGAGATCTTTTTCATTAACAATTTTACCTCGTGCAGTATTGATTAAAAACGCAGATTTTTTCATTTTTTTAAAAATTTTCATATCAAATAATTGATTGGTTTCTTTTGTATGAGGAACATGGATTGAAATTACATCACTCTGAGTTATCAGTTTGTCTAATGTGACATATTTTACTCCTAATAATTTTTCTTTATTTTTGGAGACAGGTTTTCTATTGTGATATATTATTTTCATGTCAAATGATTTAGCTCTCCTTGCAAGAGTGCTACCAATTCTTCCTAACCCAAAAATTCCTAATATCTTACCTTGAAGATCAGTTCCCACATAATCATATGCTCCGTAAATTTGTCTCCATTTTCCATTTCTGATTATTCTGTCTCCTTCGGAAACTCTACGTAACACATCAAGCATCAAAGAAAATGCCAAATCTGCTGTCGCATCTGTGAGAACTTCTGGGGTATATCCAACACGAATTTTCTTTTTCTTTGCATATTGTGTATCTATATGATCAAAACCAACACTATAGGTACTGATAACTTTGAGATTTTTTGCAATATCTATCAAATCCCTATCAATTTTATCATATGGAAAACAAATCAACCCCTCAACATTTTCAATTTTTGTTCGTAATTTTGTTTTTGAAATTGGAATTTTACCTGAATGGATTTCAATTTGATATCTTTTTTTTAATTCTTTTAATGCAAAATCATGAAGTGTTCTAGTGAGAAAAACTCGCTTTTTTTCCATTATCCATGAGATTTATCTCAAACCATTTATACGATTTCTTTCTAGATAATCAAGATGTCAAAGACAGAAGAAGAGGAATTTGCAATTTGTATAGACTGTGGAAATTCTATTGAAAAATGTGCTTGTGTCTGTCCTTATTGTGGTGAACGAGATAAATGTGAATGTGCATTATTTGATTCAGCTACTGGTGGTTAGCTCAATTCATCCATCATATTATTAATATCCAAAAAAATTAGATGATTGTATATGGGTTCTATTGATTTTACTTGGTTAATTGGAGGTCCACAAGGAAGTGGAGTAGATTCTGGAGCTAATGTTTTTTCTAAAGTTTGTGCCGAGATGGGATATGGGGTTTTTGGTAAGAGGGAATTTCATTCTAACATTAAAGGAGATCATAGTTATTTTACAGTTAGAGTTTCTGATGAAGAAATTCATTCAAATGTGAATGATGTTACTTTGATGGCTTCTTTTGATGCTGAAACAATTTTCAGACATTTTAATGAAGTTCCTACAGGTGGTGGAATAATATATGATTCTGATTTAGATAAAATAACCACTGATGAAGTACATACTCTTGATAATTATTTTAAAGAAAGATTACACAAAGAATTAGACTCTAAAAACAAACCTTTTACAATTACAGGAGTTCTTGAGATTGCCAAAGAAAAAGGTGTTAATCTTTATCCCGTGTCTTTTCGAGAAATATTGTCAAATCTTGCTGAAGTGACAGAAAATCCGAAACTGAAGGGATTAGTTAGATTGTTTAATGTACTTGCGGTTTCTTTATCGCTAGGATTAGTCAAAATGCCGCTTGATCCTTTACTTCAATCCATTGATTCTATATTTTCAAAAAAACCTCAGATAGCAGAAATTAATAAACAAGCAGCAAATTTTGCATATGATTACGCTAAATCAAAATTTGATAATTTTTCATATGTTTTAACTGGTACTACTAAACAACCTGATACTATTCTTGTCCAGGGTCATTTTGGAACTTCGATAGGAAAAATGGTCAGTGGTTGTAGATTTCAGTCATACTATCCTATTACTCCTGCTTCTGATGAAAGCGTCTATCTGGAATCCAATGAACTTTTAGAAATTCAAAATGATAGACCTGGTTCAACCATTGTGATTCAAACTGAAGATGAAATATCTGCAATGGGCATGATGATTGGCGCTGCATTAACTGGCACGCGTTCTTCTACATCTACTTCTGGACCTGGATTTGCATTAATGACTGAAGCACTTGGTTGGGCTGGAATTAACGAAGTTCCAATTGTAATTACTTTGTATCAAAGAAGTGGTCCTTCAACAGGTCTTCCTACCCGACATGGACAAGATGACTTGCTTTTTGCAGTACATGCTGGACATGGTGATTTTCCAAAAATTGTTTATGCTTCTGGTGATATTGAAGAAAGTTTCTATGACACTGGAAGATGTTTTAATTATGCCGATGTTTATCAAATTCCTGTTATCCATATGATGGACAAATTTCTTTCAAGTTCTGTTGTTACTTGTAAAAAATTTGATCCTCAAAAGATTTCTATTGATAGAGGTCTATTGTTAGATAAAGTAGATGGGGAATACAAGCGGTTTGCTTTTACTGATGATGGAATTTCTCCCCGTTCTAGATTAGGATTGGATAACGGTATTTTTTGGAATACTGGAGATGAATCCGATGAATTTGGTCATATTACAGAAGATCCTCAGATTCGCATCAAAATGATGGATAAAAGAATGTCTCGATTAGACTTGGTGATAAAAAGAATCCCTGATGATGAACAGGTTGTTTCATTTGGTGTCTATGATTACACTATAATTTCTTGGGGTTCTACTAAGGGTCCAATTTTGGATGCTATTTCCATGCTTAAAAAAGAGGGAATTAATGTTGGATTTATTCAAATTAAATTAATTCATCCTTTCCCATCTGATTATGTCAAGTCTCTTCTAAAAGATACAAAAATCATCATTGACATTGAGGCAAATCATTCAGGACAACTAGGCAAGATCTTCAAGCAAAACATATCTCGGGAAATCGATTATTTTATACTAAAATATACTGGAAGAGGAATGACTAGTACTGAAATTTATGATTCGCTAAAAAAGATAGTTGAAAATAAGGCAAACAAAAGAGAGGTTCTAAGTCATGGCTCTTAAACTAGCTGATTACAAAACTGAAGTACATAATGATTGGTGTCCTGGTTGTGGAGATTTTGGAATAGTCAATGCATTACAAATGGCATTAGCAGAAATGGGAATAGAACGCGATAAAGCAACAATTTTTTCTGGCATTGGTTGTTCTGGAAAGACATCTCATTTTATCAACACATATGGTGTTCATACCCTACATGGAAGAGTTTTGACTTTTGCCCAAGGTGGAAAACTTGCAAATCCTGAGATGACCGTTATAGCAGTAGGTGGCGATGGTGATGGATTGGGAATAGGGGCTGGCCATTTTGTTGCAGCTGGAAGACGCAATATTGACATGACTTACATAATATTTGATAATGGAGTGTATGGTTTGACCAAAGGACAAGCTTCACCAACCTTGAGACTCGGCGAAAAAACAAAATCACTTCCTTCTCCAAACACAAACTATAACGTAAATCCTATTGGATTGGCAGTTGTCAGTGGTTTTACATTTGTAGCACGTGGTTATTCTTATGATGTTCGACATCTGAAAGATCTGATAATCAAAGCTGTTCGTCACAAAGGTCTTTCTTTCCTTGATGTGTTACAACCATGTCCAACTTACAATGATATCAATACACGAGATTGGTATGCTGGAGTTGATTTAGCGCAAGAATCTATGGAAAGACACTCTAGAATCTATAAACTTGAAGATACACATTTTGACCCTATGGTACATTATGACAATGAGACAGAAGTTAATGAAAAACTATCTCAGGCCTTGATTAAATCTCTGGAATGGGGAACTAAAATCCCAACAGGTGTATTTTATCAAAATGAAATAATTTCTCCATATTCGACCAGACTAACTGATAAAATCCCAAATTATCTTGAAAACCCTCCTGCAAAACAAAGAATTTCAGAAAATGGATTGCCTACTACCGATGTTTCAGAAATACTTGATTCTCTTAGAGTTTAGAATATCTATAACCTAATGAGTTATAGACTAGTTTATTCGTAGATCACCTTGCTGTTGAACATAAACGAGGCAAATAAAATATTTAGAAAATCTATTATCAAAGGTTTCTTTGAGCCCCAACTTGTTAATCTTGATTTTAAAAAATCAGGAGTCAAACATCCTTCCATAACCGACGATGGCTTGATGCAATCTGATTTACTCCATGTGTTTTTTGATGTAGATACTGGCTCTGATTATCCAGACGGGGATGAATGGTTTATTGTTGAACTACTTTTCCCACATGATATTAAACTTCCAGACACTTTAAAAGGAACTGATTATTTTACAACTATCTCAGTTGAGAATGGAAAAACATTTTGGCATCATCGTGAACTAATACGTTACAAATATGGTAAATCAAAGAAACTCGACGATGCATTGGAATTTTTAGAATCAAAATACAAAGAACTACATGGTTTACTTGAACCACTTCAAAAAGATCTCAAGTGATTGCATTCCAACTATCTCCTCTGAAAACATATCTTTTATTTTCCGACGTTGCGGTATTAAGACGCCATCTTATTGATTCAGGATCAAATTTGTAAATTATTTCTAAAACATCTGATGGTAGTTTTTCTGGATCTAGATGATATGGAAGTAATTCTAAAACAAAATCTATCTTTTCAATTGCATTATCATACCACTGTCTATCTTCAGTATCTAACACAAAAACTATTTTTGGTTTTCCTAAAAAATTAATATTTATCTTTAAAGCATTTCCAGCACCTCTACGTCTCTTCATCTCTTTGAAAACTGCTTTCATTTTTTCCCAGCGTCTAAAATCAAACCATTTGAAAAACTCTTCGTTGAAAGCAAGTGGTATGTCCAAATTTAAAAAACTAACAAAATTATCATCGTTTGCTTCAATTTCTTCTTGAATAATTAAAAATCTAGAATTCAAATACCCGTAAATTACTTCAATCTCCCACGGTGATATCCCATAGTATTGTAGGGATATTTTCAGATTCTCATCAACCACTAATTAGAAATCATGAAAATTGTAATTAAATCTTCAAATCTAGCCTATGTGGGCTTAGTTCCTCCTCAAAATTAAAATTATGGAGTAAGAAATGTCACCTAATGAAAAAGGAATTTGTAGTAAGAAGTATTGATGCTGCACCTGACGGTGCACCCTACGTTGTCGTCTCTCTATCTTCCATTAAAGACCTTAAAGAAGGAACCACATCTACCCCTTCTCCTTTTGGTGGTCCAAAAGTGATGGGATTCACTAACATGAATGACATGATGAAGGATCTCAACAAAATGTTCTCTGGAATGGGTGGTGGTGTGGGTATGCAAAGCGGTGTAACCCAACTAAAACTTGAGATGCATGAATACAAAGAAATGGGTTTATCTGTAGGCGATAAAGTCTATCTTGAATTAACCAAAGAAGAAACTCTGGGCATATAATCAACCTATTTTTTATTTTCTTTTTTATTGTTTTAGATAGTATTGATAAATTTCCATAGGTAAAATATGCAAATTGTTCCAATCACAAATAACATTGGTTTCCATGCAAAAACTGGAATGCCTGGTGTTGCAAGCTTTACTTTGTAGTTATCAAAAATCATATGAACATTTTTTTTGATTTGATCATGCCATATTTTGTAATCCACTTGGTATTTTTTTAATATCTCCTCGACTTCATATACCACAGGTGTTCTTTGTGATACCAAATGCTGAAGGTAATCTCTTGAAACTTCAACTTCTGCATGTATTCCGATCAATCCTTTTTTAAGATCTACCATTCTTACGTGCATTTCCCAAGGCTTCTTTAGTTTAAGATTCAAACCGTTTCCAATTTGGTTAGGTTGTTTATGTTCTAATTTGACTTTAGTAAATCCTTCAGCTGTAAAAATTTTCATTAATTCATCAAAGCTCTTCTTAACTACAATGTGAAGCTGTTCCACCCCTTTTTTATCTACGTCAATATTGTGTTTTAATCCATCCAGAAATGAAATTGTTTTAGGATATCTTGTTAGGTACTCCATAATTTTGTTCTCAAAAAACCTCTATTTAAAGCAGAATTAATTCAAACTCTAGTGATTCATTGGATTTGTTAGACCTCTAACGTATACACACTGATCTGGAGATATCGCCATCTCTGTCGGACTAATTTTCCTATCTGTGAGTTTTGCTCCTGAATCTCTAACAATCGCAAATGGTTTTGATTCTGCAGCCTCGCCCATTTTGTGATTTGCAATTGTTGCAAGATTATCTACAACTGCTTGAAAAGTTACTTTCAATGGATTTCCATCAAGATCTTTTTCAGATCTCATATCTAATACTGGCTCAATCCCAGCACATGATACTGCCACACCAGATGTTCCGATACGAGATGGCATCAATCTACTATCTACTAAAATAACTCCCACATGGATTAAGAATTTTAAAAAAACTTTCCTTCTAATTTGTTCTGCTATGAGATATGGATTTTTTGGATATAGAATCACTTTTCCCTTTTTAGCATTTGATTTATCAATTCCTGCATTTGGAGCCATTATGTTATCTGCTGAAGTAATAACAAAACCTGAAATCCCACCAAAAATTTTATCTGATTCTCTTAAAATTATCTCTGCAAGTTCCTCTTTTATTTGAAATTTCCTAGAAACTTCGGTTCCTTCTTTTGATGTCTTGACGTTGGCCAAATCAATTAATCTTCCTTGAGAATTTGAAATGTATTTTGTTGATACTACTATGACGTCTCCCTCTTGTAGGCTTTCATCATTTTTGTCTAATGTCTCTAATAATGCCTCAAACACATCAAATTTGTCTTCTTTTCTTTCTGAAAATAACGGTGATACGGTTAGAGACACAATGTGATGTGGTATTTCTTTTCTTTTTTATTGTTCTGAATTAAGACTTTTTACTACCTATACTACTCTCTAACAAAAATTGTCAAATATAGTATCATATTCAACATTGACCCCACGGGTGTGAATAATTTTACATTACATTAGAGAAAAAGAATTTAGGATTTAAAAAATACAATCAATGCTTCTCTTAATATGTAAAATCTCTAGATTTGTAGTGGAAAAATAATACTGATCATTGTGCAGTAGACCTACGTGTAAGGGATCAGCATATTCATTTAGTGTTTTAGCTTACCGGCAATTTTTTTTGACTTGTAGTCTCAAACCTATTTTTCTAGATGAATGACATATGCTCAAAAAAATAATTGTAATAGCCTCAATTTTGGCTATAGGTGTATTTGTATTCTCATCAGAAATTAACGGTCTGTTTCCAAATCTCTCTAGTAATGTAATTGAGCCCATGAAAGAGGATGTAAATAACTTGGGCTCTAGAACAATAGAGTCAGTTGAAAACGGCATTGACTCTTCAGTTAAAGCAGTAGATGAAACTAGTGATAAAATCAACAGCCAAATAAATATTGCAAAAGAATCCTCAAAGGATCAATTATCTGAAAAAATATCTCAAATAAATCCTATAAAGAGTGTCGATGATATTTTCAAAAATGAATCTATTGATGAACCTGCACCTCAACTAACAAACCACACAGATACGGATTCAAGTAAACCAAATATCAAATTCAATTATTTAGACTCGCCAATTTATGAGAATCTTTCTTTATCAATGATTCAGCAATCTAATGGTGATATATTACTCCAGTATTCAGACTCTACTGGAAATACAATAAGTACCAGTGTAGTAATTAGGACTGATGAAAAAGAAATATTTTCTGGAATTTTTTTTACTTCAAATTTTAAGACTATAGTAAATGATGTTTCTAGAACATCATATTATGTGGATATTACTGTTGAGCACAAAGATTACGGTACTGTGAGATCTTCTATATTTAATTCCGACGACAGTATTGATTCTACAATTAATGGCGAATTCATTCAGCCATAATTTAGATTAATCATATAGCAGACAAAAAAGATGACACTAGAACATCTGAAAAGCTTTTAATCTGTAGAACTGGCTTTTTGGATTATGAATATAACTGAGAAAATACTTGCGCGTGCTTCAGGAAGACCACGAGTTACTCCTGACGATGTAATTTTTGCAAATGTGGACAAAGTAATGATGCATGACGTATCTGGTCCAGGTGTGATCAAAGTATTTGATAAATTGAAGAAACAAGGCATTAATGTTGATAAATTGTGGGATCCAACAAAAGTTTGGGTTGCAGAAGATCATTTTGTTCCTTCTCCAGATAAGGTCTCTGCTGAAAATATTGTGAAATTATCTAATTTTACAAAAAATTATGGTATTGAAAAACACTTCAAGTATGGAATGGGACAATATGGAATTTGTCACACTCTGTCTCACGAAGAAGCATTGGTGTTACCTGGCGATGTATATGTTGGAGGCGATTCTCATACTAATACCACTGGTGCATTGGGATCATTTGCTTGTGGATTGGGTCATACTGATGTGGCATATGTTTTATTGAATGGAAAAATTTGGTTTAAGGTTCCTGAAACATTATACTTTAAGCTAAATGGAAAACTTCCCGAACATGTAATGGCTAAAGATTTTATTCTAAAGATCATTGGTGATATCAGCACTGAGGGGGGAGCATACAAAACAATGCAATTTGGTGGAAGCGGAATTGATGAAATGTCTGTTGAGAGCAGATTGACTTTATGTAACATGACTACAGAAGCTGGTGCTAAAAATGGAATAGTGGAACCTGATCAAAAAGTAATTGATTATCTTACAAGTAGAGGGGCTACAAATATTTCATTAGTTGTTGGAGATGATGATGCTGAATATGAAAAGACATACGAATACGAAGGTTCGGAAATGGAACCTATTGTGGCAAAACCTTTTTCACCAGAAAATATTTCCATAGTTAGAGAAGCACCATCTGTAGAATTGGACAAATCATACATCGGTTCTTGCACTGGTGCAAAATACGAAGATTTGCAAGCAGCTGCTAAAATTCTCAAAGGAAGAAAAGTTAAGATTAGAACTGAAATTTTACCGGCGTCAATTTCTATTTACAAACGTGCAATGGAAAACGGACTACTCAAAATATTTTTAGACGCAGGTGCGACTATAGGTCCACCAACATGCGGAGCATGCTGTGGTGCACATATGGGAGTTTTGGCAAAAGATGAAATTTGCATTAGTACCACAAATAGAAATTTCCCCGGAAGAATGGGACATGTTGATTCACAAACATATCTTTCCTCCCCACTTGTAGCGGCTGCATCTGCAGTTACTGGTAAAATAACTGATCCGAGGGACTTGAATTGAAAGGAAACGTCATAAAATACGCAAGAGACAATATTGATACTGATGTCATTATCCCTGGACAGTATCTAAAAGTTCATGACTATGCTGAGCTTGCATTACATGCTATGGAGGGACTAGATCCTGATTTCCACTCAAAGGTGAAAGAAGGTGACTTTATCTTATCTGGAAGAAATTTTGGTTGCGGCTCGTCTCGTGAGCATGCCCCAATAGCACTTTCCCATTCTGGAATAAAGGCCGTACTTGCTCTCTCATTTGCAAGAATATTTTATAGAAATGCAGTTGATGGTGCATTTTTGTTACCAATAGAAATTGAAGAGGATGCATATTCAAATATTTCTGAAGGCGATGAAATTGATATTGACATTCACACCAATGAAATCAAAAATATCACAAAAAATAAAACATACAAAATGAAACCTTTCTCAGAAATTATTGGAAAAATAATTGAAGCTGGCGGTCTATTCAAATACAAACCAGACTAGGATTAAAATGGGAAAAACACTTTTTGAAAAAATTTGGGATGCTCACATTGTTGTAGAAAAAGAAAATAGCCCATCACTAATCTATATTGATAGGCATCTTGTTCATGAAGTAACTTCTCCTCAAGCATTTGATGGACTTCGCATGAATAATAGATCAGTGAGGCGACCTGATCTTACAATTGCAACGATGGATCATAACGTTCCAACAAACAATAGAACTCTTCCAATTTTAGACCAAACTTCAGCAGTTCAAATACAAACTCTGGAAAAAAATTGCAATGACTTTGGAATTCAATTATTTGATATTAACAGTCCAAATCAGGGAATTGTTCATGTCATTGGACCTCAATTAGGAATTACATTACCTGGTAGTACTATTGTTTGTGGTGACAGTCATACTTCCACACATGGAGCTTTTGGAGCATTAGCCTTTGGAATAGGAACAAGTGAAGTAGAGCATGTTTTAGCATCACAAACTCTTTGGTTAGAAAAACCGAAACCTTTTGAAATCAATGTAATGGGTAAACGAAAGAACCCACATGCTGTTACTGCAAAAGACATCATATTGTCAATAATCAAAAATATTGGTACATCAGGTGGTAATGGCACCGTTATTGAATACAGAGGTGAAGGTATCTGTGACCTTTCCATGGAACAGCGAATGACAATTTGTAACATGTCTATTGAAGCAGGTGCACGTGCAGGCATAATTGCACCTGATGAGAAAACCTTTGATTATCTTCGAGGTAGGAAATACACTCCAAAAAATTATGAATCTCTAGTTGATTATTGGAGAGATAATTTAAAAACAGACAGTGACGCAAAATTTGAAAAAAACTATACTTTGCATATTGATCACATTGCACCTCAAGTAAGCTGGGGTACTAATCCTGGCATGACTTGTGATGTTACTGAATCCATTCCATTTCCAGAAGATTTCTCCAAAGGTGATCAAAATCAAAAGAAAGGTGCTGAAAAAGCACTAGAATACATGGCTCTTAAACCTGGAACTCCAATCACTGAAATTAAAATAGATAGAGTGTTTATTGGTTCATGCACAAATGCTAGATTGGAGGATCTGATTGAAGCATCCAAAGTTGTTAAAGGGAGAAAATTATCTCCACATGTTAGAGCCATGGTAGTTCCTGGTTCTCAGATGGTGAAAAAGCAAGCAGAAGAATTGGGTCTTGATAAAATTTTTACAGATGCAAATTTTGAATGGAGAGAATCAGGATGTAGTATGTGTCTGGGGATGAATCCTGATATTTTATCTCCAGGTGAAAGATGTGCAAGTACTTCTAATAGAAATTTTGAAGGTAGACAAGGAACTGGAGGAAGAACCCATTTGGTAAGTCCAGTAATGGCAGCTGCCGCTGCTATAGAAGGTCATTTTGTAGATGTTAGAGAGATGGATTTGAATTAGAATGGAGTCTTTCAAAAAAATTAAAACTATAATCACTCCATTAGATAAGGTAAATGTCGATACAGATCAAATTGTACCAAAACAATTCCTAAAGCTAGTTCAGAAATCAGGATTTGGAAAATTTCTTTTCTATAATTGGAGATACGATGATCAGGAGCACCTAAAATCTGATTTTATATTAAATGATACTAAATACAAAAATTCTAAAATTCTTGTTGTAGGGGATAATTTTGGATGTGGTTCTAGCCGAGAACATGCAGTTTGGGCATTGCAGGATTATGGGTTCTCCGTTATTATAGCTCCTTCTTTTGCTGATATTTTTTACAGCAATTGTTTCAAAAATGGAATTTTACCAATTATGTTAGATGATAAAACAGTAGAAAGATTACAACAAGAAACAGGAGAGATCGAAGTAGATTTGGAAAATCAAATAATTACAACAATCTCTGAGAAAATTTCTTTTGATATTGATTCACACAAGAAAAAAATTCTTTTAGAAGGATTAGATGATATATCCCAAACTTTACTATATGAGAAAGAAATATCTGAATTTGAAAAACATTCTAAAATCCCATCTGTTTTATGATCTTTTTTACTGTATTTTCATTTCTTTCTAAAACCATTGGCGATTCGGCATCCATCCATTCTTTGTCCTCAATATCATAGGCACTGATCTTTCCCTCTTTTGATAACTGTTGTAAAATATCAAATGAAAGATTGATTTCTTTTTGTTTTGTTTTTGCCTTAATTCTTTTAATTACCTCTTTTCCTAAAATGTAAATTCCTAGACATTCTGATAATTGTAATTTCATAGTTGGTTTTTCTTTGAATTCCATGATTATTCCATTTTCTACTACTGCAAATCCTGTCTCTTCTTTTCTTTTTGTTCTGGTTGCAATACATGCAATGCTATTTTTTTCTTTGAATATTTTTCTCATCTTTACTAAATCTATGGCACATAGATTATCTACAAACCATAACACAAATTCTGAATCTCCTTTCAGTTTATCTTCAATATGTAAAAGATCACCACCTGTTCCACTTTGTGTGTCTTGTACAAACGTAATCTTTTTTCCATTTTTTGGATTACTGTAATAATTTTTAATTTGACCTCCTAATCCTGTATAGTCTGAAATTATGATGATCTCTTTAATGAAATCAAATGAATTCAAATATCTTACAATATAATCAATTAACGGCTTGTCATTTATTGGTGTCATTGCTTTTGGAAAGTATTCTGTATATGGCTTGCCTCTAGTTCCTTTACCACCAGCTAAAATTATAGCCTTCACAGTCTAACGGTATGATTTTTGTTTTCTTCTTCTTGCACCAGGTCCGCCAAATTTCTTTGGTTCTTTTCTTCTGGCATCACCGCTAATCAGATATTTGTCAAAATCTGTAATTCTTTGTCTTAGGTCTTCTCTAGTTGATTTTGGAAATGGATGATCTTTAGGGTCTTTTTTAGATTTGGTCCAACCTATGAGTGCCCTTGAGATGCCAGTAGCTGTTGCACTAGCTTGTCCCATAAATCCACCGCCTCTTACTCTGACTGAAATATCTATTTTATCTCTTAAATCTCCTGTAATTTCTAATGGTGCTAACATGACCTCGCGAGCAGTTTCTTGTGGGATCATCTCTATAGGTATATTGTTTATTCTGATTTTTCCTTTTCCTTTTGTAATGTAAACATGTGCGCTAGATGTTTTTCTAGTTGCAAAATAAATTTCTGTTTTTGGTGTTGTCATTCTGTCCATCCTATTATTTTTGCAATGTCTCCAACTGTTGTATAGTTTGCTGAAGATTTTCTGATTTTTGCTTCTTTGAATTGAATTTTTTCAAATGAACTTAGTTCTTTAGGTGAACCAATGTATGTTCTTAATCTTTTGTGAGCTAATATGCCCGATGGTTTTTTTCCATATGGTAGCATTCCACGAATCATTTTCTTCATAATTGTATCTGGTCTTCTTGGATGTACTGGACCGTGTCTTGGATGAATTACACTATTAACTTCTAAAAATCCTCTATATTCACTAATTATGTTTGTTCTTGTTCCACTGATCATAATTTTTTCACAATTTACAACTGAAACTCTGTTTCCTTTTAACAATAATTTAGCAACATTTGATGATAGTCTTCCTGCTATGTGATCTGTAGCATCTACTACAATTGGTTTGTCTATTGATACAACAGTTTCTTGATTAGCCAAGTAATACGACTCCTTTTCCAGTTGGGTGTTTTTTTATCAACTCTGAAAAACTAATTATTTTTCCTCCTTTTTCTAAAATCTTTGTAGCTGCAGAATTTGAAATTGAAAACGAGCAAAGCGTAATTTTATGATGAATATCACCAGTTCCTAATACTTTTCCTGGAAAAACTACCATATCTGCATCCTTTGTTAGCTGACCTATTCTATTCAAATTGATATGTCGTCTTGCAATAGATGGTTTTAATGCATATTCTGCCAATTTTGCCCAAATTGGAGCATCATTTTTGGTAGATGCCTTTTTTAGATCTCTTGCCATGAGTATGACGACTTGATTAGTCATGTGAATAAACCGGCTTAAAACCCAAATATAATGTGTATGCTTAGTTTATTCTTTTAATTGACCGATTATTTCTTTAAACTCTGATAATCTATTGCTTAGTTCATCTACTCCTGCAATGATTATTTGTTCTGGTTTTAATGCTCCTGTTGATTCTACTGTGAGTACCCGCTCATCTTCTTTGTTGGTTTCAGTTAAAACTGAAATGTTTGCTGAATTCCACTTTGCATGTTCTGTTCCTCGACCAAGTCTTGCATAACATTCTACTTTGATTCTTTGTCCTGGCGCAAGCTGAACAATTGGAATTTTATCTGAAGTTGGTTTTACTGTATCGTCCTCAGATGTTAGTTCATTTGACAAGATTGTTCTAGTGATATCTGAATCTCCAGAGTCTAGAACCAACATGACTTTACAATTAGAACATCCTGTCTCACTTTGACAATCGCATTTTGATGGCTCGTTGAATCTTGATAAAACTGTCTTAATTGGTATTAATCCCAATCTGTGTGCCAAACCTTCATCTGGTAATACGGATGAATTTTCTATGATATCTACAGTATCTATAGCAAATACTGGAATGCCGTTTAGGCAAATACGTCTAAGTGCATTTGCATACTGTAATGGAACACCTTTTAGCTTGACTGACATCCTATGATTATCCTTGTTAATTACTTCTAAAGAAGACAAATCTTAGAAGAAAATTTTCAAAATCCACATAAAAATCTAGCTGGTTTTACGTATATCTATTAAAGTTTTAGCGTTACATAATCCAGTATTTTTAACCTGAAAATTACCTATGACCCATTCACCTGTTTTTGGGATAAAAATGCAAAATCAAACAGGATTGATCAAAGATTCCTTTCTATTCATAAGACAGACACCAAATATCATAATTCCTGCTGCTACAATTTGATACCAGCTGATTTGTTCTTGTAAAAAGATAGATGCTCCAATCAATCCAAATATTGATGACATTGAAAATATCAAAACTGTTCTTACTGTATTTATTCTCTTTAGACTCTGCAAGAAAAAGTAAAGCGAAGCTGCAAATCCAACTATGCCGAGTACAAGAATTGGAGTAATTTTTGATGGCTCAATGTCGAGCGGTATGCCAAATCCAAACACTGCAATAAAAAAGAGAATTGTTCCACCTACTGCAGATTTGATTTGAGCAATTTTTGCAACGTGAATTTTTTCTGCCAGTATTCTACTTAGATTGTTATCTATTCCCCAGAACAACATTGACAAAATCAACAGTATATCCTGATAGTGAATCTGTTGTAATGTGAAATCTGAGAAATTCAGATCAGTTGTAACAATTAACATTCCTACTAAAATCAAAGCAGTTGCAACATACCCAATTTTTCCTAGTCTTTCTTTAAAAAATATCATTGCAAGCAAAATCGAGAAAAACACCTCACCATTTGCTATCAGTGCGGCATCAGAAGCTGATGCATGTGTTAAACCGATAAAAAACAGAGCAGGTGCAATTACAGCACCGCATATAGATATTGCAAATATCAAAAGATAGTTTTTCTTTGTATTTTGAAATGATTGTTTTTGTGCAATAGGTGTTAGTGTTGCAGCTGCAATCAAGTAAATTAATGATGAAAGTAGTAACGGATTAACCGTAGACACTAGCGGTTTTGCCAATACTGAGACAGATCCAAACATTACTGCGGCCAAGATTGCAAACAGGTAACCGAGGCGCTGGTTTCCATATTTTTGGGCCAAATTCATGTCTTGGATTGATGATTTGTTTATTTTAACTGAGTTGTGTTTTTGGAATTTTTTTGAGTATAGATAAATACCAAATTATAATACAATATTTCAGAATGGCAGATGTAACCGTGGTTAGATACTCATATGAAGGCGAAAAATTTGAGATATTGGTAAAGCCTGACCCAGCACTAGATTTCAAACTGGGAAAGAAAAAAGATATTTCTGCAATATTGATTTCTGATGAGATCTATACTGACTCTGGTAAAGGAACCAAGCCATCAAGTGAAAAACTACTCAAGGCTTTCAAAACTGAAGATGTAAATGAGATTGCCGAGATAATGCTTAGAAAAGGCGATCTGAATCTTACTACTGAACAAAGACGTAAAATGCTTGATGAAAAGAGAAAACAAATTGTTTCATTTATTGCCAAGACTTACGTTGATCCTAGAACTCATTTACCTCACCCTCCCCTGAGAATTGAACAAGCATTAAAGGATGGAAAAATCACAATAGAACCACAAAAAAATGTAGATGAGCAAGTAAAAGATATTGTGGAAAAATTACGTTCGATAATACCTTTGAAATCTGAAAACCTAGATCTTGAAATAACAATACCTGCACAATATGCATCTCAATCTTATGCAGTTTTGAAATCTGTAGGGGTTCTAAAAAAAGAAGAATGGCAAAATAATGGTTCTTTAAAAGCAATACTTGAAATACCCGCTGGAGCCAGGCCAAATGTGATTGATAGATTAGGTTCTATAACAAAAGGTTCTGCCACAGTTGAGGTTATGAAGTGATGGAGAACAAAAGAAAATACGTTATACCTGGAGATGTAATTACAACTGGCCCTTACAGACCTGAACAAAATGTTATCTTGGATGGCAACAAAATCATTTCTACTGCCATAGGAATTTCAGAAATTTACGATGATTCCATTAAAGTAATACCGCTAACTGGAAAATATATTCCAAAAATTGATGACCTTGTAATTGGTAAAATCATCTCTCACACGTCGTTATCTTGGGAATTGGATATTAATTCATGTTATGTGGGATTTTTACCTGCACAAGATGTTTTTGGGAGAGATTTTTCTGCACATGCCGATGAACTTGCATCAAAGTTGAAATCAGGTGATCTCGTTGCAGCTAGAATTGCTAATTTTGATAGAACTAGAGATCCACTCGTTACAATAGCTGATAGAGATCTTGGTAAGATTGATTCTGGACACTTGGTCAAGATTTCTCCTAGCAAAGTCCCACGTCTTATTGGAAAAAGGGGAACTATGATTCAAACAATTGAAATGGCTACGGGTGCTGCTATTACCATTGGCCAAAATGGCTGGGTAGTGGTTTCATGTGAAACTCCCGAGGGATTATTAAAGGCTGTAAAAGCAATACAAATGGTAGATGAAAAGGCACATGTTGCTAATTTAACTGATCAAGTGAAAGAAATGTTAGAATCAAAAGGTGAATCATAATGGGCGGAAGAGATGCAACCCTAGTGTTACTAGATGAAAATGGAATTCGTTGTGATGGTAGAAAAGTAGACGAACCCAGACGAATTATGATTAAAGCTGGAGGATTAAAAAACGCTGATGGCTCAGCATATATTGAATTTGGTGATAACAAAATTTTAGTTGGAGTATTTGGTCCACGAGATGTACACCCAAAACACATGTCCAATACTGATACCGGTATTTTACGAGTTAGATATCATATGGAGCCATTTTCTGTAACTGAGAGAAAAAATCCTGCACCATCTAGAAGAGAAATTGAAATTTCCAAAGTTATCAAAGAAGCATTAGAGCCTGCAGTAATGTTGGAGAAATTCCCAAGAACCGCAGTTGATGTCTATATTGAAGTTCTTCAAGCAGATGGCGGTACTAGATGTGCTGCCCTTTCTGCTGCATCTGTAGCTTTGGCCGATGCTGGAATTCCTATGAGGGATATGGTGGCTGCATGTGCTGCAGGTAAAGCTGCAGATACAATTATTCTTGATGTTAATAATGAAGAAGATCAAGCAGGACAAGCAGATATGCCTATTGGCTACATGCCAAGCCTCGAAAAAATTACACTACTTCAATTGGATGGTGTACTAACTCCTGCAGAATATAAGAAATGCGTCGAGACAGGAATTCATGGCTGTAAAATTGTCTATGAATTACAAAAGAAAGCATTAACTGACAAATATTTTGGAAACGGAGAAAAATAAATGGCATCTACATCTGTAATTGATGAACTAAAAAAATCTCAAATCCTTGAATTATTAGAACAAGGAAAAAGAGTTGATGGAAGAACATTAGATGAACCACGAAAATTAATAATTGAAATAAACGCAATTCCAAAAGCAAATGGTTCTGCACGAGTTAGATTAGGTGATACTGAAGTAATTTGTGGTGTTAAAATTCAACCCGATAGACCTTTTCCAGATATGGGTGACAAAGGTATCTTCATTTGTACTGCCGAGCTTTTACCATTTTCTCATCCAAGTGTTGAAACTGGACCTCCTGGACCAGATGTTATTGAATTGGCAAGAGTAGTTGATAGAGGTATCAGAGAAAGTCACATGATTGATTTGACTCAACTAGTAATTCAAAAAAATAAATCAGTTGTTGGAGTTTTTGCTGATAACGTCGTAGTTGATTATGACGGAAATTTGTTTGATGCATGTGCTTATGCTGCAACAGCTGCAATTCTCACTGCAAAAACACCAAAATGGGAAATGAAAGATGATGTCCCAACTTTAGTGGAAGGTGGAGAATCACATGTTCCAACCATTACTATTCCAGTCTCTGTCACTATGGGTAAAATTGGAAATTACATAGTTGTTGATCCAAATGGTGATGAATGGGCTAGCATGGATGCAAGAATTACAATTACTACTGATTCTAATGGAAACATTTGTGCATTGCAAAAAGGAGGAAATGGCGGATTTACATTTGATGAGGTAATCAAATGTGGAGAATTATCTGTTAAAGTAGGCTCAAAAATAAGAGAAATGTTAAAACAAGCAAAGGAACGAGGCCAATAAATTGGCAAAGAACAAATCCCTAAAAGGACTAGGTGCAAGATATGGTATCAAAATTAGAAAACAATATACCAAAATTCACTTTCAACTAAAAGAGAAGAGAACTTGTCCTGAATGTGGTTCTCAACAGTTCACTCGAGATGCAGTTGGCATTTGGTCTTGTAAAAAATGTAGTTTCAAAGTTGCTGGAACAGCATATGATATCAAGCTTTAATGCAAAAATCATTGTTGACGCAAAAGAAAAAACAAAAGCGATATTTGATTCTATAAGTACTGATAATAAATTTTATCCAGAAAATCCAACAAAAACCAATATGATATTGAATGAAAAAATTACCATTTCAATAGCATCTGATCACATTCCACACTTACGAGCAAATCTTAATTCGACTTTGAGATTAATTCAGGCAAGTTATGATTCAATTGAATCGGTAAAGATATAATGAAATCCAAGACAACGTAATAACATGTCAGCAGGACAAATGCCTCCTTGGCTTCAAGAACAGCTAATGAAAATGCAGCAATCTCAACAAAATCTTCAATCAATAATGACACAAAAACAACATCTTGAGATGGAAAACATTGAAACTGAAAAAGCACTTGAGGAATTAAAAAAGGCGGCAGATGATGATAATGTTTACAAACATGCTGGTTCAATTTTGATAAAATCTACTAAACAAGCACTAATTGATGAATTAGAAGAACGCAAAGAAATGGCAAAAACCCGTTCCACTGTTCTTGAAAAACAAGAATCTAGAATTAAAGAATCACTCAAAGAACAAGAAGCAAAAATCACAGAAATGATGCGAGGTCCAGCATCTGGAAGCGCTCAAATATCAAAGTCTCCCCCATTAGATGATAATCCTAGAAAATAGTCTGATGATTAAGATTTCAAAAAGATATTAACAAATTAACCGAATTACACTTGGTGAAATTAGAAAATTTACGAATTATTGTAGATGAACGAGAACGTAAGAGTGGAATTCCTGATCTGCTAAAAGCTGTAGGCCTTAATCTTGAAATGAAAACATTAGCTGTTGGTGATTACATTGTTGCACCTGAAACTGTTGTAGAGCGTAAAAGTATCCGTGATTTGATGTCTTCTGTTTTTGATGGTAGGCTTTTTGATCAATGCTCTAGACTAAAAGAACACTTTCAATTCCCAATAGTGCTTGTGGAAGGAAATGTAGATGAAATTGAAGAAATAACTGACAATCCGATGATTTTCTATGGTGCATTATCTACTGTGGTAATTGATTTTAAAATTCCAATAATTCCTACCCCTAGCGCAATTCATACTGCAAAATTACTTGTTTCATTGTGTTCTAAAAACGAATCTCAAAAAGGCCCCTATCTGAAAAAAATAAAAAAATCTAATGATTTGGAAAAACAACAATTATCCTCTCTTTGTAGTTTACCCGGTATTGGAGAGAAATTTGCTGTTAGAATGCTTGAGAAATTTGGAACTCCTTTGAAAGTTTTTACTGCCACGACTACCGAACTTGCAAAAGTTGAAGGCCTTGGAGATGCCAGAGCTAAAAAAATAAAAAAAATACTTGAATCCCAAAGTAAATACCTCAAAGAATCAAACCAAAAAACTTTGCATGATGCATGATACTATTAAATAAATTGACAAATCTGTGTCATTGATGTTAGTATCAATAGATTGGCTAAAAGATAATCTCACTGATCCAAATATTGTCATTTTGGATACCCGTCCTAAAACAATGTTTTTGTATGGTCATATCTCAAAATCACAATCGCTAACAATAGACCAAGTTATTCAATTTGATCAATACGGTGCAAATCTAGTCGTTGATGAAAAAAAAATTATTGATCTTTTTAGTTCACTTGGAATTGATAATTCTAAAACTGTTGTACTTGTTGGCGATTCTATGGATCCCTCAGCTGCTAGGATTGCATGGACATTTCTCTATTTTGGACATGAAAAAACATGTCTACTTGATGCAAATATTATGGACTTGCAAAGAAATGGATTTGAATTAACAAAAAGATTATTCATTCCTGAATCAACAACATTTACTCCAAAAATTAACTCTAAAATTCGAATAGAGTCTGATTATCTTAAAGAAAATCTAAATAATTTTGTAATCTTGGATGCAAGAACCCCTCAAGAGTTTATGGGAGGTCATTTGCCTAATTCAAAACTAATTCCATTTACTGAGGGAATAGCATATGATGGTAAATTATTTCAACATAAAAATTTTTTACAAAATCTATTTTCTCAAAATCAAATATCTAAAGACAGTGAAATTGTTTGTTATTGCATGCATGGTCATAGGGCTTCTAGTCTATTTTTACAATTGATGATTGCAGGTTATCAAAATATAAAATTGTATGATGGATCATTTGTTGATTGGTATGGAAGGAGATTGCCCCTTGAGTAATTTTCTCTTAAGTGGGGTACCACACATTGGACACTCTTTTCCAGCTGTATGATTTGTATGACAACCCGGACAATAATGAACCCATTTGCCAACATCTTGAAAACTATTTGTCATTATAGGTGATATCTTTAATCCTATATTTTTTGCAACATTTGTAATTGCAAAATCATCTGAAATAATCTCACCCTTAATGCTGATGCATAGCGCAATTATTGAAATATCTTGTTTTGATAATTGTGGAAAATCACCAGTTTCTTTGGCAGATGCTATTGCGGCATTTGTTGATTCTTTATCTGGATCCATTATTTTTAATCGATTAGTTGCTAGCAGTGTTCCTAATACATTCTGATCTTTTTTGATGTGTTTTATTTCCTCATAAACAAGAGATGTTGTATAACAATCATTAGCTGATCCAAATGGAACTCCTGCATAAAATGCACTTGCGTCTAATATTCTAAAATCCAAGTTTACTCATCTGTCTCAATCCTCGTTTCTTCAATCTAACAAAGACTGCTGGTTTTCTATACTTTTTTATAATTATCGGTTCCCCATAGCCTACCGACTTTACTACCTGCGCATCCATAACTATACTGCAGTCCTGTGATGATATTATTTCTATTTTTTCATCTGGCACTACAATTGATTCTAACCTGTAAACTGGAGCAACTGGTGTTATGATCAAAACATCTAAACTTTCATGAAGAATAGGGCCACCTAAAGAAAATGAGTGACCTGTTGAGCCACTTGGAGTGGCAATTATGACCCCGTCCATTTTCTGTTTGACTGTATCATCTTGAAATTTTATTTCAATTTCTGCAGTTTTTGTAAGATTTGTTCTACAAATGTAAATCTCATTTAATGCTGGTGGAAATTCTTTGCCTCCACATGAAGCAACAACTCTGGTTCGTTTATCTAAAAAGAATTTATCTTTTAGAATTTTATCAATGGCATCATCTATTTCATCAATTGTTATCTCAGATAATATGCCTCTATTTCCGCCTACATTAATTGTTAGAATTGGAGTATCATTCTCAAGATATCTAAAAACTCTTAGAGTTGTTCCATCTCCACCCAATGTAACTACCAAATCAAGCTTTTCTTTTTTCAGCTCATCTAGTGTCTCTACTTTTTTTGCACCTTCTACTTCTATGGGGGAAATTGTAAATACTATAGATTTTTTTGCTAGAAACTTTTTTGCAATCTTTCTTGCTGCATCTTCTGACTCTTTTGAACCTACTTTACTAACCACTGCCACTTTTTGAAGTTTCAATCAGTTTTCCTAAATCTCGTTTAGTTAAAAAGATATTTTTTATTTAATTTACTGTAAAAACAATTAAGTATGAATACAAATTTGTAAAATAACATGAACTACGCATATCCTGAAGTTTTAGTAGACACAGATTGGGTGTCAAAAAATCATCCAAATGAAAATAGAAAATTAGTTGAAGTTGATTATGATCCCGTAAACGGATATCAAAAAGGTCACATTAAAGGAGCCAGCTTAATTTGGTGGAAACGAGACATTAATGATCCTATAACTAGAGACATTATTGATAAAAAACGATTTGAGGCATTAATGTCTAAAAACGGTATACGTGAAGATACAGAAGTAATTCTTTATGGTGATTTTAATAATTGGTTTGCAGCATTTGTTTTTTGGGTTTTCAAATACTATGGTCATGAAAATCTGAAAATTATGAATGGTGGGAGAAAAAAATGGGAGTTGGAGAATAAAGAATACACTACAGAAGAGCCATTACTCGCTTTAACCGCATACAAAGCACAACCACCTGATGAAGGGCTCCGTGCTTATCTGTATGATGTTAGTAGAGCATTAGGACGAGAAGATACTGTGATGGTTGATGTACGCTCTCCAAAAGAATTCTCTGGCGAAATTACAGCTCCTCCTGAATATCCAATGGAGCATGCACAAAGAGGTGGACATATTCCTAAAGCAAATAATATTCCATGGGCAACTGCTGTAAATGATGCTGATGGCACATTCAAGTCTGTAGAAGATCTTAAGCAAAATTATGAATCAAAAGGTGTTACTCCAGACAAAGATGTTATCTGTTATTGTAGAATTGGAGAAAGATCATCTCATAGTTGGTTTGTTCTAAAATATCTACTTGGTTATTCCAAGGTTCGAAACTATGATGGTTCTTGGACTGAATGGGGTAACATGATAGGAAATCCTGTGGAAAAATAAATTGTCATTGGACCTTCCTGTACTAAAGCAAGGCTCATTTTATTACATTAAAGACGGTGATACTGATTTTATCATGGAAGATAAAACAAAAAGAGGTCTTACAGTAAAAGACACATCCATCGACGAAAAACTAAATGTCAAAGCCGATAAAGGCATGATTCATGATATGGATGGAATTGGACATTGGGTCCCAATTCGATGGTATTTTTCAAAAGATCTATTTGATCTCAAACAAATCTCAGAATATGCAGAATCAATGGAAAAAAAGTACATTGCACTTCGAGAGCTTACATGTCCCGACGACAGTGACTGATAACCTTTTTAAATAAATTCAATCACCTGATATTGAATGTCATTACTTCTAAAAGATCGAGTTTGGACAATGGAGGCGCCAACTGCAAAACGCGGTGTATATCCTCTTCATGGTTTCAAACTTGGACTATATAGATTACCGATAAAACTTGAAGATCCTCTAGAAATTAAATCTGTACACGATGGCCTAAAAAAGGCGTTTGAAATGGATGCTTATGCCGATAGAATATTCGCAACATATCGTTGGAAAGAACAGAATATGAAAGATCCTGATGCAAAAGGGTATGAAGAAGTAAATCTATCTGTCACTGTTGAGATTGTTAGTGGAGAAGTAGTTGATATTATTTATCAAATTTTTCCAATTGAAAAATTTGGTGATCCAAACTGGGTTAAAGATTATAGGAAAAAGGCAGATCATTTTGCAAAAATGGTTATTGATACTATCTTACGTAATACAATCTTGGCAGATAAGATGATTTCTTATCTTGCAAAAGCAGAAAAGATCAATCAATATGAAGCAATACAGCGACTTGAAGAGCTTACTCCTCTTGCAAAAATTGTTCTTAATGCTAAACCAAAAGCAACTGAAGCTACAGATGAAATTGCTGAAGATGATGGAGGTGAAATCGCAATTCCAGATGGAGCAAAACCAGGACCTATTGATGTTGCTTACAAATCTAAAATGAAACCATCTTCTCCATTTGATGCAAATGGATACACAGTCAAGACTTGGGGTAGAAAAGGGGCAAACAATGGAATTCTTGGTGTTTGGGGCGAATTCGTATCTGTTGATTATGATATCTGTATTGCAGATGGTGGATGTATTGAGGCATGTCCAGTTGGAGTCTATGAATGGTTTGATACTCCTGGAAATCCTGCATCTGGAAAAAAACCTCTAATGTCCAAAGAACCTGATTGCATATTTTGTCTTGCATGCGAAAATGTTTGCCCGCCAAAAGCAATTAAGATATTTGAGCAAAAATAAGTCAACTACTTTGCACGTATAAATAGTGACCTTACATTTTGGGAAACTAGATAATGGCACTTAATTCGTTTACCCAATTTGTTTTTGATCTGTTTATTTTATCTGCAATTATTATTACTGCTTACACATGCAATTTCTATTATCTTACATATCTCTCAATAAAGAGAAAAGAAATTCGTTCCACTGTTAATATGGGAACACCGTCAGTCACTATTCAATTACCAATATACAATGAAAAGTATGTCGCAAAGAGACTAGTTGATGCAGTATGTGCGATGGATTATCCAAAAGAAATGATGAGAATAATGGTTTTGGATGATTCTGACGATGAAACTGTGGATCTTTTATCTGCTGTTGTTGCTACATACAAAAAACAGGGATTTCAAATTGAACATGTACGACGTGGTACCAGAAAGGGGTACAAAGCAGGTGCTTTGAAACATGCAATGCAAACTACCGATACCGAATTCGTAGCAATTTTTGATGCTGATTTTATTCCGCCAAATTGGTTTCTAAAAAGAGCAATTCCACATTTTTCTAAATCCAATATTGGATTAATTCAATGCCGTTGGGGACATGTAAATGAAAACTATTCTGCAATTACTCAAGCACAAGCACTTAGTCTTGACTTTCATTTTTTAATTGAACAAAAGGCTAAAAGTAATTCTAATTTATTTATGAATTTTAATGGTACTGCAGGAATTTGGAAATGTGCTTGTATAGAGGATGCTGGCGGGTGGCACACTGCTACACTTGTTGAAGATCTTGATCTAAGCTATAGGGCACAAATGAAAGGATGGAAATGTGTTTTTTTGCCTGATATTGTAGTTGAAGCTGAACTTCCTGTTCAAATGAATGCAGCTAAACGACAACAGTTTCGTTGGGCAAAAGGTTCCATTCAATGTGCAATTAAATTATTGGCAGACATTGCAATTAAACGTAAAGTTGCAGTAGAAGCAAAAATTCAAGCATTTGTTCAACTAACACGTCATATTGTTTACCCGTTAATGTTGATACAATTTCTTGCATTGCCTGTTCTTTTAGCTTCGGACATGAATCTCTATTTGGTTAGTTTTCTTCCTGCATTGACAATTGCTGCATATCTTGCTATGGGTCCCGGGGCATACATTGTGATCATTCAAAGTATGTATCCTACATCTTGGAAATCAAAGGCAAAGATTTTGCCTGCATTACTTGTTTACAATGCAGGAATGTCTGTAAATAACAGCATAGCTGTATTTGATGCTGTTTTTGGAAAGAAAAATGAATTTCTAAGAACTCCAAAATATGGAATTATTAACAAAGAAGATAATTGGCGAGATAAAGCATACAATCTACCTTTTACAAAAACCACATTACTTGAGATCTTTTTTGGTGTTTATGGGTTAATGGGAATTTTGATCTCGATATTTTCAAATAATCCTGTTTTTGCACCTATTATTGGACTGCAAACAGTCGGCTTTTTTTATATTTCCTACATGAGCATCTCTCATACAAGATTTAAAAGAATTAAATCACAGAATATTCCTGTTTTAACCAAGATAGAAAAAATGGCAAAAAGAACATATCAACTTGCAATGATTGGAGTAGTCGCAATTATAATTTTTGGAGGATTTATGGCAATCAATGGCTATCATGCTGATGTTTACCCTCTTGATAGAATACGTGGAAATTTGGATGCCATAATTGGTTCAGCTGATCCAGTTGAGATTAAAACTCACTTGACTGCAATTAAACAAGATTTAACAATTATTATGGAAAAATTACCTGAAAGTAAAAACCCTGTTTGGGTATTTCCTACAGAATCTACAAGCTTTCTTCGAATAGATCGTGCTGTTGATAACATGATTGTAAATGTTGAAACGATTTCAGGAGTCTCAGAAGACAGTGCTGCATTTCAGACCGGTATGACTAACATTGGTGAACGCTCTTTAGCACTTCGTCAAAATATTATGGATGCTACTCCATACATGTTTGTCAGCGTATCTAATATTGTATTTAGTACAATGTGGATAGCTGCAATTTTGGGAATCTTTACAGCACTAAAACGAAAGAAAGACCAACTAACTGCAATAGATGAAGCAATCGGCGTTTAGGGAATATTTAACTCGTTTCGTATTTCATCTACTCCTCTAATACCGTAAATATCTCTAATTTGTTGAATTCTGATTGATTCTTTTAGTAAATCTTTACCAATTGCATTTATCAAAATTGCAATGACATCACTAAATCTAATCTCCCACTTGTCTGCACAGTCTAAAATTTTACTGATTGCCCATTGTCTGACTTCGTGCGGTAGTGGAATTTTCTCTCCTGCCTCTATTGATAACTTATCAAATAAATTTATAATTTCTGCTGTTTGTGATGCCATGTTTTCAAGTTCTTTTACATCTCCGTACTTTGATTCTGAATGCATTCTAATGTTTGATTGATATTCTGATAACTTTAACAATGCCATTACCTCCTTTGATGATTCTTTGGATGTCTTACTTGTGACATCTTTGACTGATTGCATTTCTTCAAATATTTTATCTGATTTCTTGTGAAATTCTGCTGTAGATTCATCTTGTCGTTTTAAAATATCTGATACTGAAGAAATTTTTTGTTCTATATTGTCTGTCTTCTCAAAAACATTCTTTTTGAAATTTGAAAAATCCTCTTGGACTGATTTTAATCCCTCACCTACAAATGCTGTAGAATCCGCTCTGTGTGCTAATGAGTTTATTTCAGTTTCAATTTTATCTATTTTTCCTGAAATTCCTTTAATCGAATTCATGCTCAAATTTGACGTAGAATCTGCATTTGAGGCAATTGTGGTAAACTGCTGCTTTAGTCCCTCAATAACTCCTCCTAAAGAATCAATTTTTGACGCTTTTCCTGCAACTGCGTCAATTGCAATTTTAATCGCATCTAATTCTAAACTAAGTTTCGATGCTGAATTTACATTATCTTTGATTTTTCCAAGTTCTTGATTTAAGCTAGAAATCACCTGAGAGCTCACTTGTACGTTGTCTGTTTTTTTGATTATTCCCTCAATACTATTTTTTAGATTGTCGATCTCTTTACCTATGCCTAAAAATGAATCTGTCTTTCCAGATACTTTTCTAAGATCCTCTCTTACTTCGTCAATTCTTTGTGCTATTTTTATTATCATTTGTGAGTTATTTCTCATAGAATTCATGCTGTCTTCTACTCGGTGTGATAACTCTAGAGTCTTTGGAGATGATTTTTGTAATTCATTTATCTTGTTTACTTCTTCTTGTAGTCTTACAGTTTGTTCATTAATTTTTGTAACTAAATTCGATTGGGTTCTTACATGGTTTAATCCTGCATAAAGTTTCTGTGTATCATCTTCTAGAATGTCTATTTGCTTTGATTGTTTTTGTATGTTTTCTAATGTCAAAGTCAAAGTATCAATCATTCCTTTCATGGAAACAAGCACTTTTTGGTTATCCCCAAAAATCTTTGACATTGCCTTGATTTCTTTTTGTAATGCTTTACTGGAATCCGTTACTGATGCTACCTTTTTTAGTATTGCAGCTGGCGTAGGTTCACGTTTTATGACTTTTTTTGTTTTATCTGAAACTTTGACTGTTTTCTTTGTTTCTTTGCTAGCCATATCTATTAACAATAAAATATGATGATAAAAAAGTTAGGTGTAAAATAAAAAATGTAAAGAGTTACTTGTTGACAACTTCTGGTTCATGAAGTAACTCATGAAAGGTCTTTTCAGCCAGTCCGTTTGCTGTGTCAATAAATCCTCTTGGACAATATTCACATTGAATCATATGGTACGGTATGGTACCGTACTATTAATATTTAGGTAATTATGACGTTACCAATTATGCAGTCAGATACCCCAGGTCATTTCTCTACACTATTTTCAGCTGACCTACTCATCATTCTGCAATTAGATTAATCATAACTAGGCATAAAGAGGTTCAAAACATAATAAATTCACATAAAAGTTATGTTAAATTAAAAAATCAATTTTTGTTTGTTAGACTCGTGCGTAATTGTTTTTAAACAAATTTGTTGAATGATACCGTGGATAACTATGTACTTCAGATTGATTCATCTGGAATTCAAACTATTTTGAATCAAATTATGACTAGTTTTGTTGATCAGATTACTCACATTCCTCATACTTCGTTTGTTACTGATTTAGCTTTTATCATGATTATTGGCGCAATTGTAACTCTTGCCTTTTTTAAAATAAAACAACCTTTGATCATTGGATATCTTTTTGCAGGTATGCTGTTGGGTCCTCTATCCCCTCTTTGGTCTTGGATTCTTCCCACAGGTAGTCCTTCTGATATGTTGGAAGGCGTAGGAATTTTAACTGACATGTCTGCATTGAATCTATTTTCTGAAATAGGCGTTATCTTGCTTCTTTTTGTAATCGGTATTGAATTTCCTTATGCAAAAATCAAAAGTATTGGAAGAATGGCAATTGGTATAGGTACCATTGGTTTGGTTACCACATTAGGTGCAATTTTTTATGCTGCCAATTCACTTGGACTGAATTCTATGGACTCTTTATTTATTGCTGCAGCACTTTCAATTTCAAGTACTGCTGTTATTGTAAAAATTTTAGAAGAGATGGGACGAATAAAAAGAGAATCGACAATTCTTGTATTGGGAATATTAATTGTAGAGGATGTGATTGCCGTTATCTTAATTTCCTCTTTACAATCAATTGCCTTAGTTGGAACCGTATCTCTAGAATCTATTCTGGTTGTAGTTATTGTTGCAACAGGTTTGATTGTTGGCACATTCACCATCGGAACAAGAATTATCCCGCCCTTAATTGATCGAGTTGCTGCATCTGAACATCATGAAATTTTATTATTGAGTATTCTTGGAGTGTGTTTTGGCTATGCCCTATTGGCAAATGTCGTTGGGTTATCCGTTGCTATAGGTGCGTTTCTTGCAGGTGTCCTAGTGGCTGAATCCAAATCATCTGAAGTTTCTAAACTCTTGGCAAGTCCAATTAAAGACATGTTTGTAGCCATCTTCTTTATTTCAGTTGGTGCTTTGATGGACGTATCACAACTTCAAAATTATATCTTTATAGCCATTGCACTAATCGCGGTTGCGATTGGCATGAAGTTTGGAGGTAATCTGCTTGGCAGCTTTTTATTCCGTCAAAAACGCGACAAAGCAATTCGTTCTGCATTTACATTGGCTGCCCCACGAGGTGAATTTTCAATTGTTATAATAAAAACCGGGGTTGATATTGGCGCTGTAAGTACATTTTTGTTCCCACTAGTAGGTGTGATTTCTATTGTCACTGCATTTCTTTCACCATTTATGATAAAGGCAAGTGATAAAGTGGTTCCAATGTTAGAAAAGAAAAATGTCTGATGAACTAAAAAAATTATCTGAACAAGTTCATGATGGTGTGACCACATTTGATTTTGACGGTAAAGATATTCCATGTATAATTTTAGATGAAAGAAAGTATGATGAAATAATGTCTAAAGTTGCTGGGAAATCGCTTGCAATTAATACTGATCTTAACATATTGCAAGATGGATTGGGCCATGTCTTTGTAGAAATTGTTTTAACATTTTCTCAAGGTGGAATTGTTGAAAAACTATTGATCAATGCAAACAAGGATCTATCTTTTTTTCAATCTCTCGCAAAAAATTCAATGCTTGCACTTTCATCTCCGAAATCTCATTATGGAAAAGATAATGTCTTTATGATTCAGCTACCTAAACCTGAAAAAGCTGAAAACGCATTAGAGATTATAACCCGTGGATTAGAACAAAATAATCAAAGATAAATGGTGCAGTTACCGGGATTTGAACCCGGGTCACGAACTTGGCAAGCTCGAATATTAACCAAACTGTACTATAACTGCAACAATCCTAAGGGATGAATTTGGATATTAAACTGTTTTTAACTATTGCATCCAAGATAAATTATGGATGAAATACTGATGAAGAAAATTAAGCAAAAAATTCATGAGACCATTTCAAACAAAGAGGAAATACGACAACTTATTCAATTACTTTCAAACATTGATGATTCTAAATCATTTGCACTTGGAATCGTCGTTGGGAGACTATACAACGCCTTTTATTATCAAACAAAAAGAATTCTAAACCGAGAACCAACGAAATTTGAATTTGAAGAGTTTTTAGAATTTGTTAAAAGTAAGAAATCTGCTCTAGAAGATTTATGGTGACATTTTTTGTTCCCAAGGGATAACATTGATTGTTGCTCCTCCTGGTAGTTTTACACAAGCACTTTTGAGGGCTTTTTTTGCTTTTTCTAGATGCTGTGCATTAACATAAAACTCCATAATACATTGTCCTATCTTTACTCTGGCACCTAGACTGGTAGCTTTTCCCCAAGCTCTTCTCATTCCCTCTGAAATTCTATCTGCACCAGCAGTTGCAACCATTTTATTTTCTCTAAGAAGAACATGAGGATAAATTCTGAGTCTGGAGAAATATCCTGTTTCCCCAGTTGCTTGTTCAAGTGTTTTGTTTGCTGCTAATCTGCAAGACTCTATGGCGACATGTCTGATCTGACATTTTTCGTTTGTGAGTAATTGAACACAATAATCATAACCTGCTCTTTTTCCTCCTTGGAATTTTGCAATTTTTATCTGTGGATTGCCTTTGATGAATTCTTTTCTACAGAATGGCTGTCCCCTACCTACTCTATAATTGGCACCATGCATGATAACCTCAAACCAAAATGCCCATATTTTAACGGTTAGACAACCTACATTCGTATTCTCCAATACTTATATGGAAAACTATTAACTTTCTCTTCATTATGGAAGAAACTCCTTTAGTGAAAGGTGAATTGGTCTTAGATCAAACATGCATCTCAGATAAAGAAATGATTCATGAACTTCAACTCAAAGGATATGGTGAACTTGAAAAAGAGAGATTGTTCTTAAAATCATTCGAGTCTCTCTATTTGTTATACGCTGATAAATTAATTCTACGTAAGGGCAAAAAGCAAATTAATTTTGATGATTTAATGGGTATCTGCCAAAAAAATGATTCTGAAACTCTTACAAAATTTTTAATCTACAGAGATTTGAAAACTAGGGGATATGTTGTCAAAGATGGATTTGGGTTTGGTTCTGATTTTCGAGTGTATGAAAGAGGACAATTTGGTGAAAAAGGAGCAAAATTCCTAATTTTTGGTCTCAATGAAGGTCAACAAGAGAAGATGGGCACTCTGCAGAAAAAAATTGAACAAATTACACAAATGGGAAAAGAACCTGTAATTGCAGTAATTGAAAGACGTGGAGAAGTAATCTATTATAAAATTAATAGAATGAATTTTTATGAAAACAAAACAGGGTTGGAAGAATTATCTCAACTTTAAACGCTGAATGCCCACTCTGATGAATATTTTAAAAGATTATTTTCTTCTGCATGCATAAAATCGTAAACTTCTACATACTTTGTCTTATTTTCCCACAGATCTTCAAAATCTTTTATTTTTCTTTGAACTCTTGATTTATCATTCCATGATGTGAATACATCAACTGATTCAAAATCTCTTGTTTGAGTAGAAAGAGATGACGATGTCCCAGTAAACGCAACTGCTTCTCCGTTTTCATCTTTGAATATTCCTATTCTTTCTGAGAATAAATTGGAAATCTCCTCTGCATTTGTGATTGCAATTTTTAATTCAATTTGACCGTTATTTATGAAATCTTGTAGTTTCTGTATTTTATTGTCTCTGATCAATTTTCCATCAAAGCGTTTAGTGTATTTTTCTGAAAAAAGTTTTGTCAATATATTTAGATCTGCTATTTTGAATCTATTGCCTGTGATCATTCTTAATTTTGCTTTACCTGAAGTGAAATTATCAAAGCCCATAGATATGCCCGCCAATCCTCGAATTGACAAAAAATCCACACATCTATCATATTCTATGCAATTACTTAGACATGGAAAGAAAAAGTCTGTTATCATGTTGTTTCTATCTGAACGATATTCTTCTTCTAATTTGATTTCTCTTAAACCCAATAATTTTTTAATATGATTTTCTTATTTAAACAAACAATTATTTGATAATTCATGTGCATAATGAGATAAAAGAAGAGATTTTGAGAACCTGTATAGATTATCTTAGTTGAAAGTAGAATGGTTCTGCATGGTATGCGTATCTTTACTGTATAAAAATAATTTTCAAAAAAAGTTTGGTATGTAATTGGAAAATCATTTTAATACTATTTTATGACCTTTTTGACAATGAGCAAATTCATAATTGCAGCCGTTGTTTCAGTGATTGCTGGACTCTCTATTGTTTATGCCAGCCCGTTATTTTATGACACTGAAATCAATGAGTCCATTCCTATCATATGATGAAAGAAGACACTATGATGAAAGAAGACACTATGATGAAAGAAGACACTATGATGAAAGAAGACACT